>Ga0209084_1001323_pt1 | contig 21057 bp, 23 predicted proteins | sample C_130820_MF_Meta_FD_187309 | JGI IMG/M metagenome (GOLD analysis project Ga0209084, IMG submission 187309) | Freshwater microbial communities from Lake Croche, Canada to study carbon cycling - C_130820_MF_MetaG (SPAdes) (version 2) | ecosystem: Environmental > Aquatic > Freshwater > Lake...
CAACGCCATATGTATGAATCTCATGTCGAATTGCCTCGACTACATAAGGGCTATCAAGTGCTTGTAGGGCCTTATGAATTGCAGTAACAACTTCTTCACGGACTTCTATCTCTCGAACGAACTTTGAAATCTTTACTTGGCCTTTAAAATTCTTTGCTTGCTCAGCGGCGTCGGCTGGGCTGACCCCAGCAACAATTAATCGTCGCATCATTGTTAGCTTCGCTAAATCCGCAGGACAATAACGGCGATGCTCGCCTTCTTGATGATCTGATGGGCCAAGACCATATCGACGTGCCCAGGTGCGAAGGGTGGCCGGAGCCACTCCAATTCGGCGCGCCACCGCTGCAACGGTGAGCTTCTCTTCGACCTTGACTGCCATGGCTTAATCGTGGCGTGAAGTGCTCTAACTCACCACCCCAAAATCGGACATTTCGTACTTTGAATAAGACATGGCTCGGTTGGATATTGAACAACTTATGAAACGATTGTATGGTTTGCCCTAGAGAGCAAAGGAGAAGACCATGGCAGAACTTTCACGACTTCCTCAACCAATTGCAGAGCAATGGGAGTGGCAGTACGAAGGCGCCTGCCGTTCGTTGGATTCTGAGATGTTCTTCCACCCAGATGGCGAGCGAGGCCCACGTCGCCGCAATCGCGAGAATGCTGCCAAGGCTGTCTGCGCATCATGCCCAGTAATTGCTGCGTGCCGCGCACATGCGCTATCAGTCCAAGAACCTTACGGGATCTGGGGCGGACTATCCGAGGATGATCGCTCAACAATTCTCATCCAGCGCGGAATTCCACTGATTTCACACGCGTCGTAACTTTTATTTTAGAATAAAAAATCCCCCGCTACTCTCTCGAGTACGGGGGATTTTTCGTAAGTTACTTCGCGAGCTTAGTGGCTATGCCCACCAGGACCATGTGAATGTCCATTTCCACTTGCTGCAGGCTCTTGATCTGCAGGACGTTCAAATACAACAGCTTCTGTTGTAATAAACATTGCAGCGATAGATGCAGCATTTGCAAGTGCTGAACGAGTTACCTTCACTGGGTCGATGACGCCATCTTTTGCAAGATCGCCATAGACATCTGTTGCGGCGTTGAATCCTTCATTTACCTTAAGTGCGCGAACCTTTGCAACTACTACGTAGCCCTCAAGTCCAGCATTTTCAGCGATCCAACGAAGAGGTTCATCGCAAGCCTTGCGAACGAGTGCAACACCAACAGCCTTATCGCCTGTGAAGCCAAGGTTGTCATTGAGTGCATCAGCTGCATGCACAAGTGCTGCGCCTCCGCCAATAACAATTCCTTCTTCAACAGCTGCGCGAGTAGCAGAGATAGCATCTTCTAAACGATGCTTCTTCTCTTTAAGCTCGACTTCAGTGTGTGCACCGACCTTGATAACGCAGACGCCACCGGCGAGTTTTGCAACTCGCTCTTGTAGCTTCTCGCGATCCCAATCAGAGTCAGAGGTAGCAATCTCGTTGCGGATTTCGCTGACGCGACCTGCAACAAGTGCCTTATCTCCAGCACCATCAACGATGGTAGTTGCATCCTTGGTGATTACGATGCGACGAGCGCGACCGAGATCTTCAAGAGTTGCAGCCTCAAGTTTCATTCCAACTTCTGCTGAGATAACTGTCGCTCCTGTAAGGATTGCAATGTCTTGCAACATGGCCTTGCGACGATCTCCGAAGCCAGGTGCCTTAACTGCAGCTGATGTAAATACTCCGCGCATGCGGTTTACAACTAGGGTCGAAAGCGCCTCGCCTTCAACATCTTCAGCGATGATTAATAGGGGCTTTCCTGCCTGTGAAACCTTCTCAAGAAGTGGAAGGAGTTCAGGAAGTGCTGAGATTTTATTAGCAGAGATAAGCACATAAGCATCATCTAGTACTGACTCCATGCGATCTTGGTCAGTGACGAAGTATGGAGAGATGTAACCCTTATCGAATTGCATACCTTCAGCGAACTCGAGTTCAAGTGCTGTAGTTGATGCTTCTTCGACAGTGATGACGCCATCTTTGCCGACCTTATCCATTGCTTCTGCAATGAGGTCACCGATTGCGCGATCTTGCGCAGAAATTGTTGCGACATCGGCAATCTGTGCCTTGTCCTTTACAACAGTTGAATTCTCGCGAAGGCGTGCTGAAACTGCTTCAACAGCTGCTTCGATTCCGAGCTTGAGATCCATAGGTTGTGCGCCGGCAGCAAGGTTACGAAGACCTTCCTTGACCATTGCTTGAGCAAGAACTGTTGCAGTAGTTGTTCCATCGCCAGCAACATCGTTGGTCTTTGTGGCAACTTCCTTAACGAGCTGTGCGCCCATATTCTCTACTGGATCTGAAAGTTCGATTTCCTTTGCAATTGTCACACCATCGTTAGTGATAGTTGGTGCACCAAATGACTTTGCGATAACAACGTTACGTCCCTTAGGACCAAGTGTTACCTTGACTGTATCCGCGAGTTGATTAACTCCACGTTCCATTGCGCGACGAGCATGCTCGTCGAATTCCAACATTTTGCCCATGGATTACTTCTCGATAATCGCGAGAATGTCGCGAGCAGAGAGTACGAGGTACTCCTCGTTGTTGTACTTCACTTCTGTTCCGCCGTACTTGCTGTAGAGAACTACGTCGCCAACTTTTACATCCATTGGTACGCGAGCGCCATCATCGAATCGACCTGGGCCGACTGCAACAACTGTGCCTTCTTGTGGCTTCTCTTTCGCTGTATCTGGGATAACAAGACCTGATGCAGTTGTTGTCTCGGCTTCATTTGCCTTAACAACGATGCGATCTTCAAGCGGCTTAATGGCTACTGCCATGGTGGTACTCCTTCTTATTCGAGTTTTTGGTTCGATTTATTTCCACTTTATTCGGGGCTCACCTGCGTTAGCAGTGTCGACCCGAGAGTGCTAACGCCAAGCCTATGCAAGTGCCTCGTGCCTCGCAAATCCAAGAACTAAAGGCTTACTTGCTCCACCTGCAGGCTGGAATCAGCGTCAAATGCGCCCTTTGTGGCTGGCTTACCGGCGCTGACCATAAGGCTTCCGAGAGCAGCCACCATCGCCCCGTTATCGGTGCAAAGGCCAGGGCTAGGGATGCGAAGTTCTACCCCCGCCTTTTCGCAGCGATCTGCCGCCACTGTACGAAGTCGTGAATTAGCAGCTACACCTCCTGCAATCACCAATGAATCAATACCGGTTGATTTACATGCAGCAAGTGCCTTGAGTAATAAAACATCAACGATTGCCTCTTGAAAGGATGCCGCAACATCTGCGCGAATAAATGCGGGGGTGCTTTCGATATAGCGAGCAACTGCAGTCTTTAAACCTGAGAATGAAAAATCGTATGGACGAGTTGCCCAATCATTAGACGTTGTCAGGCCACGGGGAAAATCAATAGCGCTCGCAGATCCATGTACAGCTTCGCGGTCGATTGCTGGACCACCCGGGAAACCTAAATCTAGAATGCGTGCAATTTTATCGAAGGCCTCACCTGCGGCATCATCCATTGTTGCGCCAAGTTTTGTGATTGATCCTGTGATGTCATCTACTTGCAGCAGTGATGAATGGCCACCACTAACTAACAATGCAATCGTTGGATCAGCGGGCTTATCGTGCGTTAAGTAATCAACAGAGACGTGAGCTGCCAGATGGTTAACGCCGTAGAGCGGACGACCTAGCCCTTGCGCAAGTCCACTTGCCGATGCAACTCCAACAAGGAGTGCACCAACTAACCCAGGACCAGCAGTGACAGCTACAGCATCAATATCTCGCAATGAAATCTTGGCATCTTTAATCGCGCGCTCGATGCTCGGAAGGATTGCCTCTAAATGTGCACGGGATGCAATCTCTGGAACCACCCCACCGAAACGGGCATGTTCTTCAACGCTAGAAGCAATGACATTGGCTAGCAATGTTCGACCACGAACGATGCCAATTGCGGTTTCATCGCAGGAAGTTTCAATCCCTAAAACAATTGGCTGCATTATGCGAACTCCTTTCGCATCACGAAGGCGTCATTACCCGGGCCGTAATAATTCATACGCACAGATATCTTCATATAGCCCAGGTTTTTATAGAGTTCTATGGCAGTTTCATTGGTGTGTTCAACTTCTAACATCATGGCGCTGGCTCCACGTTCTGCTGACCACTGCTCTATCTGGCGCATGAACTCTTTGGCTATTCCTTGTCTGCGAAATTCAGGCAGTACAGCCACAGTCAGCACATCTGCTTCAACACCGGGTGCTGGCAGAAAGACTCCGCAATATCCAACGATGCGATTATCAGATTCTGCTACTGACATAAATCTTGTGCTTGGAATTCCCGCAAACTCTTCTTTAAATTGCGCCGAGTTCCAAGGTGAATATGGAAATAATTCTTTCTCATATCCTACAAGGACTGGAATATCGAGTGCGATGGGCTGGCGATAAGTAATCATGATCGCTCTGCCGTTGGAACCGCATCCGGTCTGCGCAAATAAATTGGTTCCGTCACGTTCTGCGATTGAGATAGCTCTACCAATTTCTTCATATTTGGAAATACATCAATAATAAATCCATCAACTTCTGCAGGCCTACTGACCGATGGTCCCTCAATACGCTTTCCGTCTTTGTACTTACCCCAGTAAATCTCTTTACGACGAGCATCGACTGCAACTGTGTACTCATCCTGATCAACAACGATTGCATCGAGTGAACAGATACCAATCACTGGAATTCCTCGAGCTAAAGCAAAAGTGTGAGCAAATGAAATCCCTACGCGCAGCCCCGTATATGGTCCTGGCCCCATTCCAACAACAACCTGTGTCGGAGGCGCTGATTCTTTCAAGGCTAACGCAACTAACTCAGAGAGCGCCCGCCCATGGTCTGTCGCACCTTCATGTGACTTTTCAAAGATTGCTGTTCCATCTTCAATGATTCCGACAATTGTCCGTGACGTTGATGTATCGATGGCAAGTGAAATGCTCATATTGCAAGTCCTTGCCAACGTGCTCCGACTTTATTGATGGAAACTTCGCGAACTTCTTGCGTGCGATCAATTGTTATCTCTAGTCGTTCATCACTGAGACGGGCAGATTCTTGCCCACCCCATTCGATAACTGTCACAGCGCTTTCACGCGATGTATCTAAATCTAAATCATCAAGATAGGCAGCAGCATGGCCACCTTCAAGTAAGCGATAGGCATCAACATGAATCAGGGAAAGCGGAGCCTGATGAATACGTGAAATAACAAAAGTCGGAGAAGTTACATCGCTAATTCCGAGCGCTTCACCGATACCTTGAACGAGCACAGTCTTTCCCGCACCTAATGGACCATTGAGAAGAATGAGATCGCCAGCCTTGCACTGTGCACCGATAGTGCGGCCCAATGCATGCATATCTAAAGCTGTAGAGATTCTCACTCGTGAAGGATAGTTCACGAAAAGCGAAAGGGCCCCGGTCACCCGGAGCCCTTTCGTCTATTGAACTGTTATCAGAAGTTGTACTTCAGATCTGATGGACGATAATCAATATCGCCATTGAGGTAAGGAACCTTTGTTGCGATGTATTCAACATACTTCGCATTAGGAACCTTGCCTGATTTAGCAGCGACGGCGAGCATGTCTACCCATGCCTTCATCTGCTTTGTAGTAAATGACTGGTGACCAACACCTGATGGGGCTGAAGCTCCTGTGAGATCAGGAAGGCCTGCCGCAGTGAACTTGGTGTAAGTCTCTGGAGTCATTGCATAGAGAGCAAGAGTGTTCCAAACTGGCTTTGGACCTGACTTCTTTGCTTCCCACTTTGCAAGAGCTGCATCATATACAGCGCGCTTCTTATCAACATAAGCTGATGAGTTACCCACAAAGACCAGACGATCTGCTTCATTTGAAATCAGAATTGTTGGCTTTGTAGATGCGTATGTTGATTTATCAAGCGCCTTGAACTTAGCGACTGCATCAGGATCACCCGTAACACGAGGAGCCATTTTCAGAACTCCAAGCATTGCTGTGATTGCTTCATCACCTGAGAGACCTAGGTTGTAACGACCAGAGTCAGCTTCGGTAAGTAGTGATGCCCAATCTGTCTTTGTATTGTCGTAGAAACCTGGACCTGTGATTTCAGAGATTGATTGCGCAGCAAGTGTGCCTGTAGCAATTGCTTCTCCTAAGTTTTCCAGAACAGCAACTGTTGCGTTGATGCTCTGTTCAGGAATGACTGCACTGGTGGAAATTCCATCCATGTGTGCGCTCTTTGTAGGAACACCAGTTAACAAACCAGTAAGTAGAAGAGCGGAACGTTGTGGAATTCCTGAACCCTTAAGTGCTGCAGGATATTCAAGTCCTGGAGCACCAAGATTTGCGCTCCATGTCTTAAGAAGAGCAACAACTTTTAGGAGTTCTCCCACTGATGCCATATGTCCTGGCACACCCTTAACTCCAAACGCTGCGCAACCCTTAATTGTTGGGTCTGCAAAGACGCTAAGAATGTAGAAGATGTCGCATGCTGATTGAAGTGCATTAGCTGCAGGTGGAGTAATTCCCGCCATGATTCCGACTGAGTCGGCATAGGTTGGATACTTCTCAACGAATGGCGTAATGATTGCACCAGCTTGTGATGATCCATAGACAACCTTGTGCTGGATCTTTGTGCCGTACTTTGCCATTGCTGTATCGATAACTTCCTTCAGCATTTCAATGCGGTAGGTGTTATTCCAACCACGCATGCCCTTTACTGTTCCGTCATATGCAGCAAGTCCATAACCGGCGGTCAACATCTGCTTTGTGATATCTGTTCCGGTAGTTGCACTTGCTGGAGAAGTTTCTTCAACTCCTGTTGGAACTGCAGATACTCCTGGATATGTTGGACGGAAGCCGTGCTCCCAGAAGAACATTGTTCCGTGGAAGTTTGCAGGCATCTTAAAGACATAACCTGCGCCATTTGCCAATGTACCTGTACAGGTTTCAACACCTACAGCAGTTGTACATGTTGGTGCTGCAGCCTGAGCTGAAGGAACAGTGACAACTGCTATTGATGCAACGAGTACTGCTGCACCCATTGTTGCAATCGATTTACGGATTGATAGTTTCATCTGATTAACCAACCTTTGGTAGAGCATCGGCTGCGATTGCAGGACGTGTGTACTTGAGTTCAGTGATTGGCCCAGTACCTGAGTCAGTAGTGAAAACTACGCGAGAAGCACCAATTGGCTTCAGCAAAGTCGTAGCATCGTACTTTCCAATCCAGAAGCCGGTAAATGCTTCGTGAGTCTTCGTTGAGTATCCAAGTGGAGCGAAAGCCGCGCTTGAAAGCTTTGCGCCATTCTCTTCGAGGTACTTAACGATTCCTGGACGTGTGAGATCTTTTCCTGCACCCATAAGAGCTGCAGTGGTGAGGTAACCGATGTTCATTCCTTGAAGAACGTTGTTATCCCAGCGCTTATCTGGACCCTTATTGAAGTCATCATTAATCTTTGAGTATGCCTTCACGAACTCATCTGATGTATCACCAGATGCTGGTGCATGTGAAGCAGAGATTGTTCCAGCTAAAAGGCCAGCAGATACTGCAGCTGGGATTCCTTTAGCGCCAAGAATTGTCTGGAATGTTGTTGGATCTGAACCAACAGAGATAACAACATATTGAGGCTTATAGCCAATCTTGTTTGCAGAACCAACTGCTGCTGCAAATGCAGACGCTACTGCGCCAACAACTACAACATCTACGTTGTTATCTTTCAACTGCTGCATCTGTGCATCTAGACCTGAACCTTGACTTCCAGCGATAAATGTTGCTGCAGTCTTCTTCGCGGTAAATGTCAGACCTGATGTAGCAAGACCTTGAACTGTGTTACGTCCGAAGTCATCTGTCTGGTAAAGAATTCCAACAGTCTTATCTGCAAAGTTCTCCTTGATGTACTTACCAAGAATCTTTGACTCAGCAACATAAGTGCCGAGGCCGCCAAATGTTGTTGGGTACTTCTTTGGATCAGTGTAGAAACCGCTGTAACCGCTATTTACGAAAAGGTCTGGAATTCCGCGGCGGTTAAGGTCAGCAATAACTGAGATATGTGTCTGTGTTCCGACATCTCCCACCATTGCGAAAACTTTATCTTTATTGATAAGTGCAGATGCAGTCGAAACTGTTAAACCTGCCTTATAGGTGTCATCTTTTACGACCAAAGTAATCTTACGGCCATAAACGCCACCTTTTGAATTTACATAATCAAAGTAGGCGCGAAGAGCGTCATCTACCTTGTTATAACCCGGGCTAGCTGCACCAGTTTGTGGCAGCTGCATTCCTAAAACAATTTCAGTGTCGCTAACACCCGGAGTACTTGCACCTTGTGCAGGCATTGCTGTGAGCGCGAGGGCGCCAGCAAGTACAGCCGCTACGGTTGCAAGGATTTTTCGAGGTGATCGGGACAGAGATGCACGATTATTCACTGCATTCACTCTTTCTCTTTGCCAGTATTTGCAATGAATTCGCTTGCGCGGCTTCATTGCCACCAGCCCAGAATTGGGCCAGAACACGCTCACGCTAACAGAATTGGCCAGTAAAGTGAACGGAAAGTGAACAAACTCGCCGCAATAGTGAGGGGTTAATCGCCCACTGCTAGCCGGAATATAACGATTATTTACCTTTATGAAGACGTATGCCCGCTACCCCGGCTGGATTTATTACTACAACCAGAATGAGCAAGAGGCTGGAAATGAGTGGTGGCAAGAAGTTAGTTACCTGTTCGCTTAAATGGAAATTGCCCATCACTGCATCAATCCAATCCGGTAAAAATACAACGATGACAGTTCCGATAAATGCACCTGAGATATTTCGGATTCCACCAAGCACCGCTGCAGTAAGTAGCGTTAGTGAGAGTGAAACCGGATACACACTTGGCCCGACAAGTCCGCGTAATCCATAGAGCGCACCGGATAACCCTGCAAAGGCGGCAGAGACAACAAAGACAAAAATCTTTTGACGCGAGAAATTTATGCCGTTAAGAGATGTAGCAATTTCGTTATCTCGAATTGATCGCCACATGCGTCCGGTACGAGATAGAAGAATATTTGATGCAAAAAATAAAGCAAGCGCTGCGAAAGGAAGTGCAACGTAGAGTTGCCATTTTTCATAACTCAATTCGCCAACTGCACTTGTTAACCAGGCTGGCGGATATCCAACATCAACTGGCAGGCCTTCATCACCTTTAAAGACTGATATAAATCGATTTGCAAGTGATGGAATAGCAAGTGCAATAACCAACGTTGTGCCAGCAAGATATGGACCACTTAGACGAGCAGCTGCAATTCCAAGTAATAGTCCAGCTAAACTCGCAGCAATTATTGATAATGGAATTGCAACCCAGAGTGAAAGTTTGTAGTTGATCATCAGCAGCGCATTTGCATAACCGCCTACCGCCATCAGAGCGCCCTGGCCGAGTGATAACTGACCTGAAATACCTGTAAGCAGCGTGACCGAAAGTACGCCGATGAAGAGAACTAATACAACAGCTAATTGAGCCTGGTTGTAGGCATCAAAGAAGGAACCAGCTATCAGGACTGCGATGACAAAAAGAATTGTTCTGAAGAAACTTTTACGGGCAATCGAATGAGCTTTGAGATCAGACACGTCGCGCATCCTTTCTTCCCAGGATTCCACGCGGCCGCAGAATGAGTACAAGAAGTAGAACTACTAATATCGAGATGAATACATCTTCTGGTGTATCAAAGAAGGTCACAAATGAAATAACCATTCCTAAAATTAGGCCACCTAAAACAGCGCCAGCTGGGCTATCTAGTCCACCAACAACTGCTGAAATAAATCCAACAATGAGAACTAGATCTAACGTATTCGGTGAAAGATTAGAAGTTGGAGTAATAAGCAATCCAGCAAGTGATGAAGCTGCACCTGATATTGCCCAGCTTAGAGTTCTAGTTCTATTGGTGCGGATTCCGCTTAACTTTGCGACTTCCTGATTCAGAGCAGTTGCACGCATTGCCAACCCAACTCCTGTTTTCCTAAAGAATAAGGTTGTAATGACAAGAGTGAAAAGCACTAGTGAAATAACAAAGAGATCGAATGAAGTAAATGGCATCACATTTCCTGCAACGCTAAATCCTTCTTGCTTTGCAGGTGCTGGAAATCCGCGTTCTTCTGCCGCCCAGATTATTCCTGCAAGTGCTTGCAGAACTCCCAATATTCCAAGGGATGCGATGACAGGCACGGCAGCCCTCATTGAGTCACTGCTGAGCAGTTCTGTCTGCTTCTTATTGGAAAGCGGTCGCATCACTAAAATATCTATAATTGCACCCAGAAGTGCACCAGCAATAATTGCAACGGTGAAACCAACCCAATATGAATAGCCTTGCGTTATCAAAGTAGAAGCAATGTAGGTGCTAAACATTGCTTGACCCATTTGCGCAAAGTTAACAATTCCAGCTCCGCGCCACACGATTACTAGGCCAAGTGCCACCAAGGCATAAATGGCTCCGCGTGAAGTTCCAGAGAAGAGGGCTGCTAAAAATGTATGCATCTTTAATACCCCAAATATGCTGCTCGAAGATTTGCATCTGCTTTTAATTCAGCTGCGGGGCGATCAGCAACAACTTTTCCAAGAGCTAAGAGGACTCCATGATCTGCAACTCCCAGCGCCGTATTTGCATTCTGCTCGACCAATAAAACAGTGAGTCCCGTTGAACGGCAGAGAATATTGACTGAATCGATAATTTGTTCAACAACCAATGGCGCAAGTCCTAATGAAGGTTCATCTAGAAGCAAGAGCTGCGGGCGAGAAACCAAGGCTCTACTAATTGCAAGCATCTGTCGTTCACCACCAGATAAAGTTCCAGCCATCTGTTTGCGACGCTCTTGAAGTCGTGGGAATAGTTGATACATCTCATCAATCGCTTGCGCTACATCGCTCTTAAACTTTCTGCGCCTAAAGAGAGAACCCATTGAGATATTTTCTTCAACGCTGAGTTCAGAGATAACGGCGTGACCTTCTGGAACGTGAGCAATACCCATTCGAACAATATCTTCTGGGCGCAATCCAACAATGGACTGGCCTTGCCAAGTAATTGATCCACTCGCCGGGCGTTCTAACCCGGAAATTGTGCGAAGCAGTGTGCTCTTGCCTGCGCCATTTGCTCCGATAACAGTTGTAATTTTTGATTCTTGAGCAGCAAGTGAGACGCCATCGAGTGCAACGACAGATCCAAATCGCGTAACGAGATTCTCTATCTTAAGCACGGCTGGCACCTAGTTGATCTGTTCCGGACTGATGTGAAGTTCCAAGATAGGCAGCAAGTACTGCTGGATCTCTTTTGACTTGATCAAATGAGCCACTTGCAATAACTTTTCCAAAATTTAGTACGTAAACCTGATCAGATATATCTCCAATAAAATCTACATGGTGCTCAACAATAATGATTGCGCAGCGCTTCTTGAGTTGCTTCAATAGTGCTGCAAATTTATCTATGTCATCTTGCCCCAGACCGGCTGCTGGTTCATCGAGTAATAAGACCTTAGGTTCGGAAACAAGTGCGCGTGCAATCGAGACTCGTTTTGTTTCAGGATAGGTGAGCTGACTTGGCATCTTCTCTGCCATTTCTAGCGCACCTGCCCAGGCAAGTGCATCTAACGCTCTTCTCTTTAACTTAGCTTCAGCGCGACCAGAGAGCCCCAGTAAATCTTTTACAAAATTAGAGCCACGTTTGATATCGGCGCCCATCATGACATTTTCAAGAACAGTTAAACCACTGAAGAGGCCCACGCCTTGCAATGTGCGGCTAATTCCAAAATCTACTAATTCGTGACTTGCCGGCCATTTACTTTCTTTACCGGCGATTGAAATTTCTCCAGATGTTGGCGATAACAATCCCGAAATTGCATTAAAGATTGTTGTCTTGCCTGCACCGTTTGGCCCAATCAGACCCACAATTGTGTTGGGAGCAATCGATAAGAAGACATCATCGAGTGCGGTAAGTCCGCCAAATTTGACTGTGAGATGAGAAATAGAGATACTTGCAACTTCAGACATTGCGATACCCCCAAATCTTCTTCTTGGTATTTTTAATAAACATGCGCTGAATAGATTCTAGGCACACGTGGTCCAATTCGTGTGACTATTTCATAGTTAATTGACTGTGATGCAGAACCCCAATCATCTGCGGTGTACTCGCCATGCGAACCATTGCCAAAGATGGTCACCCAATCTCCTGATTTAGCTTTTGATTCCGGGCCAAGATCAACCACAAATTGGTCCATTGATACCCGCCCAATAATTGGTGCTCGTTTGCCGGCAAACCAGATTCCGGCATCGTGGGCGATACGAGGAATACCATCGGCATAGCCCATGGCAACCACACCTAACTTGGTATCTCTAGAAGTCTTCTCTGTTGCGCCATAACCAACTGGACTTCCAGCCGGTACATCTTTTACTAAATACAGCGCTGCACGCAGTTGCATTGCAGGTCGAAGACCAAGCGATTGCGAATTCCCCAATGTGTTGAAATCTGGAGTTAGTCCATACATGGCAATTCCGGTACGGACCATGTCGAAAGCTGCCGCGCTGTTCTTCAGTGTGGCTGCAGAATTAGATAAATGACAAATCACATTGGTAATACCAAGGGTTTCTAAATGAGAAATCATTTCCTCGAAACGTTTGAGTTGATCTTCGTTCTGTCTCTCACCCGGTTCATCAGCGCGCGCAAAGTGAGAGAAGATTCCAACTACTTCTACGCTTCTTAGATCCTCGGATGTGAGTGATCTCCACTCCGACAGGAATCCTCCACGAGTCATACCTGTATCAACTTCCAGATGAACTCGTGCCTTCTTTGAAACCGAAGCGCTCGAAATTTCTTGTAACGCTGCACGTGAGGCAACAGCTAATTCAATATCAAGATCTATCGCCTCTTTAAAATCTGAACCCGGTTGTACTAACCAAGCGAGAATCGGTGCATTAATTCCTGCTTCACGAAGTGCAATCGCTTCTTCCAATAGCGCGACTCCAAGATATGTTGCACCGGCCGATAAAGCTGCTTTCGCAACTGGTATCAAGCCATGGCCGTATGCATCTGCTTTCACAACTGCAAGGAGATTAGCGCCAGACGCTTTCTTTAAAAGCTCAACATTATGTTTAATGGCGCTGAGATCAATGATTGCTTCGGCTCTCATCGTTCAATCACCACCATTGCTGAGGCAATTCCAGCATCGTGTGACAGCGAAAGATGCACAGTTGCTCCGTCGATGAGTTCTGCAATTGCTCCACGGAAGAGAAAATCTGGCTTACCGCTTTCATGATTGATGATCTCTGCATCATGCCAGTGAAGTCCGTGGGAAGGACTTAAAGCTTTATAGAGGGCCTCTTTTGCAGCAAAGCGCGCAGCCAGTGATGGTGCAGATTTTGCGCGTTCTGACTCTGTAAATAACTTTTCAGCAAGGTTGGGTGTTCGCTCAAGTGATTCCTGGAATCGCTTGATATCAACAACATCGATGCCGATTCCATCAATCATGCGCGGAAGTCTATTAGTTCGTTAGTGAAGTTGGCTATCAGAGGGAAAGAACCGGTCAATTGCAATGATGAGAACAAGTAGCGCTGCACCTAAGAGCAGGCCACCAAAGAGGTCAGAGAACCAATGGGTATTGCGAATTAGCGAAACGGTGCAGACGGTGAGTGCAAGGGTGCCAACACCTGCACCAGCAAGACGTCCTCGAAAACGATTGACATGCGCATATCGGTAAATGAGATAAGCCGTAACGCCCCAAATGAATATGGCATTTGATGCGTGCCCACTTGGATATGACATTCCACCTGCATGCAAGATATCAAAGCCAACTCGTGGCTTAGTGCGGCCCAAGGCATATTTAAATACTCCGACAACGCCATTAAGTGCGATGAACGCTAAGAGACCTAAATTGATTGGACGCCAAGTTTTAAATCGCCGTGAGATATAGAGAGCAACCAACAGTAATGAAATTCCAGAAACACTTCGAAGCCCAAGATCATCTAGGCGGCGAATAATAAAATAGGAAATTCCGTGAAAACGTGGGTGATGCAAATTATTAAATGTCTTATCTATATCGACTATAAATCCATTGGTTAATACTTGGAATGTGACAAGTAGATATCCGGCAAAAAGCCCCGCGGCCCAATTAAGTGCGCGACGCATCTGACGATGGCGCTGGTCGAGAATTGTTGGCATCTTTATTCGACTGTGACTGATTTAGCCAAGTTTCGTGGCTGATCGACATCTGTGCCACGAGCAACTGCAATCTCATATGCAAATACCTGTAGCGGTATGGTTGCAAGAACTGGTTGGAAAAGTGGTGAAGCAACTGGAATACGAATAATGTGTTCTGCGCCAATAACTTCGGCACCTTCTGGTGCAATCACAACTACACGAGCACCGCGAGCTTTAACTTCTTGAATATTGCTGAGCATCTTTTCATCGAGCGCATGTTCATCATGTGTAGGAAGAATTGCAATCACTGCAGTTCCTTCTTCAATGAGCGCTATAGGGCCATGTTTGAGCTCGCCACCTGCAAAACCTTCGGCATGAATATATGCCAACTCTTTTAACTTAAGGGCGCCTTCGAGAGCTATTGGGAATTCAATTCCGCGCCCTAAAAAGAGCACGGTGTTGTTCTTAACAAACTTACGAGTTAATTCACGCAGAGGCTCGATGGTTTCCAGAATTTGCTCAACTTTTCCAGGAAGTTCAAGCATCTCGTTATAAAGATTGTGGACCTCTTGGTCACTTAACTCGTTACGCACTTGTGCCAATTTGAGGCCAATGAGGTAGACCGCAACAATCTGGGTTACGAATGCCTTTGTTGAAGCAACTGCAATTTCCGGGCCTGCATGGGTATAAAGAACGGCATCTGATTCGCGAGGAATGGTTGAAGAATTTGTATTGCAGACAGCAAGAACTCGTGCTCCCCCAGCTTTTGCATGGCGAAGCGCCATAAGAAGATCCATCGTCTCGCCTGATTGTGAAATTGCGATAACGAGTGAATCCTTATCAACAATTGGATCGCGATAACGATATTCAGATGCAATCTCTACATCGACAGGAATCTTTGCCCATTTTTCAATGGCATATTTTGCAACCATTCCTGCGTGATAGGCAGTTCCGCATGCAATTACAGATATTCGCTTAATGTTACGAATTTCCTGATCGCTCATATGAATTTCATCAAGCTGAATCTGATTGTTATCACTGAGGCGGCCAATCAAGGTGTCGGCAATAGCCTTGGGTTGATCAAAAATCTCTTTAAGCATGAAGTGGGCGAATCCACCTTTTTGTGCAGCAGCTGCATCCCATGTAATTTCATATTCACGAAGAGGAACTGCTTTCCCCTCTAAATCACAGATAGTGATTCCTTCAGGGTTAATTGTTACTACTTCATCTTGACCGAGTTCGACTGCTCGCTTTGTGTAATCAATAAATGCGGCAACATCTGATGCAAGGAAGTTTTCTCCCTTGCCAAGACCTGCTACCAATGGAGAATTTCTGCGGACACCAACGATTGTCTTAGGTGCATCAGCGTGAATTGCGAGAAGCGTGAAAGATCCGCGCAGGCGCTTTACTGCAGCGCGCATTGCCGCAGTCAGATCGCCGCCATTTTCCTTGCGAAGCTCAGAAAGTAGATGTGCAACTGATTCTGTATCTGTCTCAGATTTAAATGAATGTCCGCGGCTCTCAAGCTCTGCCTTAAGTTCTGCATAATTTTCGATGATGCCATTGTGAATCACTGCGAGCTTTCCCTCATTATCTAAATGAGGATGAGCATTGCGATCTGTGGGACCACCATGTGTTGCCCAGCGAGTGTGGCCGATTCCTGAATGAACCGTTGGCAAATTAGCAGGAAGTGCACCTTCAAGATTAGAGAGTTTGCCTGCACGTTTTTCTACAAAGAGTGAGTTGCTTGTTCCAAGTGCGATGCCAGCTGAGTCATAGCCGCGATATTCAAGGCGACGAAGTCCTTCAACAATGGGAGTGAATGCAGATTGTGGTCCTGTGTAACCCACGATTCCGCACACGAATTAGTTCCCCAGTTCTGCCTTAACTACCGCCGCAAGTGATGCTGCAATATCTTGAGCAAGGTTATCACTCGAGGCTTCAACCATCACTCTTACGAGTGGTTCGGTACCAGACGCGCGAAGTAATACACGCCCATTTTCTCCAAGAGTTGATTCGGCTGCGGCCACTGCATCTGTAATTGCCTTCGAACTCTGCAATTTATCCTTCGCAACATTTGGGATATTGATCAGCACTTGTGGGAAGCGTTGCATTGATGCTGCAAGTGCCTCAAGAGATTTTCCAGTGCGAACAACCACTTGTGCTAGTTGCAGCGCAGTTAAAATTCCATCGCCAGTATTTGCAAACTCGCGCATGATGAGGTGACCTGATTGTTCCCCACCTAATGAGAAATCACCTTCCAGCATCTTTTCGAGGACATATCTGTCACCTACTGCTGTAGTGATGACATCAATTTCTGCCTCTTTCATCGCGTGCATAAAACCAAGATTGCTCATGACAGTTCCGACAATGGTGTTCGACTTCAGCGCACCTCGTGCTTTAAAACCTCGCGCCAAGATTGTCATGATTGCATCTCCGTCAATCACGTTTCCGCGGGCATCAACTGCAAGACATCTATCAGCATCGCCATCGTGAGCGATTCCAAAGTCGGCACCTTCTTTTATTACAGCTGCTTGCAAATCTTCGAGATGGGTGGATCCACAATTCTCATTGATATTCCAGCCATCAGGTGTGTGATGAATAGCAATGACAGTTGCTCCGGCCTTTTCATATGCGGCAGGTGCCACATGCGAAGAGGCTCCATTTGCACAATCAACAACAATCTTCAGACCTTTAAGTGGTGTAGATATAGAAGCAAGAAGATGGTTTAAGTAGCGAGCGCTAGCAGTCTCATCAAATGTAATGCGGCCAACTGCGCGACCAGTAGGACGGGTCCATGGCTCGCCCATACGCTTTTCAATAGCTGCCTCGATTGCATCATCGAGCTTTCCACCACCGCGAGAGAATAATTTGATTCCATTATCGGGCATTGGGTTGTGGGATGCAGAGATCATGACGCCAAGATCTGCGCCAGATTCAGCAACTAGATAAGCAATTGCTGGAGTAGGTAGAACACCTACGCGGTAAACATCGATGCCTGCACTTGCAAGACCTGCAGCAACTGCTGCTTCTAGGAATTCACCAGATGCGCGCGAATCTTGTCCGACTATTGCGCGAGGTCGTTTGCCCTTATTGCTCGAGGATTCAACAAGAATATGCGCTGCAGCAACTGCAACATCGAGTGCTATTTCTGCGGTAAGAGTTTCTCCGTTTGCTAAACCACGAATCCCATCTGTTCCAAAGAGAGCCATGAATAACTCCTCTTTACTGCTGGAACAAACGGGATTTGTAGATTATAAAAATTAACGCTTTGAGTATTGTGAACGCTTACGTGCCTTCTTAAGGCCGTACTTCTTACGTTCGATAACACGTGCATCGCGCTTGAGGAAGCCAGCCTTCTTAAGTGCTGGACGGTTAGCCTCTGTATCAATTTCATTGAGTGAACGTGCAACGCCAAGACGAAGTGCGCCAGCTTGACCTGAAACTCCACCACCGTTGATGCGAGCAAAGACATCGTATGTTCCTTCGGCACCAACTGTGCGGAATGGTTCTGAAACGAGTTGCTGGTGAACCTTATTTGGGAAATATGCTTCGAGAGTCTTGCCATTAACAACCCAACGACCTGTACCTGGTACTAGGCGAACGCGAGCAACTGCCTCTTTACGGCGACCTGTTCCAGCACCTGGTGCTGTGATTGCCTTGCGGTTAGTTGCAGCAGCTGGAGTTGATGAAGAGTAAGAAGTAGGAGTCTCTGTCTCGTCGATCTCGTTGAAAGTTGTATCTGACATATTTTTTACTTATCCCTTACTTCGCTACTTGAGAAACTTGAGTGAATACATATGGAACTGGAGCTTGTGCAGCATGTGGATGCTCTGGGCCTGCATAGACCTTGAGCTTTGATGCAACCTGCGCACCGAGACGGTTCTTAGGAAGCATTCCCTTGATCGCCTTTTCAACAGCGCGTGTTGGGTGCTTTTCAATGAGCTCACCGTAGACAGTTGATGTAAGTCCACCTGGGAAACCAGAGTGGTGGTGTGCAAACTTTGTTGTTGCCTTATTTCCAGAAAGTGCGATCTTCTCTGCGTTGATAACGATGACGAAGTCGCCCATATCCATGTGTGGAGCAAATGTTGCCTTGTGCTTTCCACGAAGAAGTACTGCTGCGTGTGTAGCTAGACGACCGAGCACAACATCCTGTGCATCAATAACGTGCCACTTACGGTCGGCGTCGCCTGCCTTGGGGCTATATGTACGCATGCTTTATTACCTTCTTCTTTTCGTTTGAACTTGGTTTTCCATCGGCGCCTTGCTGGCGCAGGGGATGAACTTTACCGCTCACGCATAGCCTGAGCCAAATCGGCTAATAGGGGCAAAAACCCAATTACCCACGCTTAGAAACAGTGATTTTCGCCCTTTCTAGGAGCTGATCATCGCTGGGATAGTCCACCTGCACCAAGGTCAATCCGCGGGCTGGAAAGACCAGAGAATCCGAGACTCGCTCTTTATTGGCCAAGAGTTCACTCATCCACGACGGATCTTTTCTGCCATCTGCCACACACACAACTGCTCCAACTAAATTGCGAACCATTGAATAACAGAAGGCGTCAGCGACAACATCGGCAACGAGAAGGCCATCGCTATCGCGGCGCCACTCATATTTTTCAAGTGTGCGAATCGTTGTGCTGCCTTGCCGGAATTTACAGAATGCTGCAAAGTCGTGATGGCCCAAAACGAGCTTGCTCGCTTCATTCATGCAAGCGGCATCAAGTGGGCGATACCAAGAGGCCACATCAAAACGAGATAGCGGAGTAATGACATCGTTATTATCCAGAATTTTATAGACATAGTGACGACGCAGCGCTGAAAAGCGTGCGTGGAAACCTGCAGGTGCATCGGTGATATTCATGATTCGAACATCTTCATCGAGAATTCGATTAAGTTTGTAGCGAAAATCTATGTAATTTAACTCGCCTTCAAACATCGCATCAGGGACATCAACATGAATTACTTGGCCTGTTGCATGGACTCCGGCATCAGTACGGCCGGCAACGATGGATTCGGTATCTGTGCGAGAAATCCGAGAGATCGCTTCTTCTACTAAATCCTGAAGAGTTCTGCGATCTGGTTGTGCGCCCCAGCCAAAGAAGTTGGTTCCGTCATATGCAATATCTATCCTTAAACGACGAAACCCACTCTCAGGAAAGAGAGTGGGCTGCGCCATTGTAAGAGTTACTTGTTTTTACTTATCAGTGACAAGTTCGATCACTGCCATAGGAGCGTTGTCGCCCTTACGTGGACCGATCTTTGTAATGCGTGTGTAGCCACCTTCGCGGTTAGCGAAAGTTGGTGCAATTACTGTAAAGAGGTTGTGAACAACGGTCTTATTAGCAATACGCGCCATTACTTCACGACGAGCAGATAGATCGCCCTTCTTACCGAAGGTGATCAACTTTTCAGCAAGTGGACGAAGTCTCTTCGCCTTTGCTTCTGTAGTTGTGATCTTTCCGTGCTCGAACAATTGCTCAGCAAGAGTACGAAGAATCAAGCGCTCGTGTGATGGGCCTGAACCCAGACGTGGGCCTTTAGTTGGCTTTGGCATTGTCTTCTCCCTTATGCCTGATCTGCGTCAGCGAAGTCTTCATCTGACACGTTGTAGTTCTGATGTTGTGAAGGATCAAATCCTGCTGGGCTGTCCTTGAGAGACATTCCCATTGATACAAGCTTTGCCTTGATCTCATCGATTGACTTTGATCCGAAGTTACGGATGTCGAGCAAGTCAGCCTCTGAACGATTAATAAGTTCACCAACTGTGTGAATGCCTTCGCGCTTCAAGCAGTTATATGAACGTACTGTGAGATCAAGATCTTCGATTGGAAGAGCAAGATCTGCAGCAAGAGCAGCATCCATAACAGATGGCCCCATCTCGATACCTTCAGCATCAAGATTTAGTTCGCGAGCAAGTCCGAAGAGTTCAACGAGAGTCTTTCCAGCTGATGCAACTGCATCGCGTGGCTTCATTGATGGCTTTGTTTCGACATCAACAACGAGACGATCGAAGTCTGTGCGCTGTTCAACACGAGTTGCTTCTACCTTGTAAGTAACCTTGAGAACTGGTGAATAGATTGAGTCAACAGGAATGCGACCAATCTCTGCCCCAGCTTGCTTATTCTGAACTGCTGTCACGTAACCGCGACCGCGCTCGACTGTAAGCTCGATTTCAAGGTTTGCCTTGCCGTTAAGTGTTGCAATGTGAAGCTCAGGATTGTGAACTTCTACCCCACTTGGAACAGCAATGTCAGCACCTGTTACAGCGCCAGCACCTGTCTTACGGATGTAGATAACTGAAGGCTCATCGTTATCGCTTGAAAGAACGAGGTTCTTAATGTTCAAGACGATATCTGTGAGGTCTTCCTTAACACCTTCAAGTGTTGTGAACTCGTGGAGAGCTCCAGCAACGCGAATGCTTGTCACTGCTGCACCTGGAATAGATGAAAGCAGGGTACGGCGCATTGAGTTGCCGAGTGTGTAGCCGAAACCTGGCTCAAGCGGTTCAATGATGAATCGTGAGCGGTTCTCGGAAATTACTTCTTCGCTAAGCGTTGGGCGTTGTGCAATTAGCACTTGTGCTCCTCTTTCTTCTCGCGGAAATCCACTATTTGATTTCCTGGTTTAAGACCTTGGGCTTTAAACCCATTGATCTAGGGGGTTAGAAAAATTACTTGCTGTAGAGCTCAACAATGAGCTGTTCTTGAACCTGTGTATCGATCACTGATCGAGCAGGTACACCGTGGATGATGATGCGCATTTGTGCTGCAACAACTTCCATCCACGCTGGAACAGACTTCTCACCGAACTCTGCGCTTGCGACGATAAATGGTGTGAGGTCGTGTGACTTTGGAAGAACATCGATGATGTCCATTGGAGATACAC
>Ga0209084_1001325_pt1 | contig 21033 bp, 34 predicted proteins | sample C_130820_MF_Meta_FD_187309 | JGI IMG/M metagenome (GOLD analysis project Ga0209084, IMG submission 187309) | Freshwater microbial communities from Lake Croche, Canada to study carbon cycling - C_130820_MF_MetaG (SPAdes) (version 2) | ecosystem: Environmental > Aquatic > Freshwater > Lake...
TCTACATGGGCTTCAAGATCCGTGCTATGTATTACGAGCCAGGCATGGCTTTTGCTGGCATCTTTGAAGATGGGCAAGACGAATACTACGAGTATGGTGGTATGGACAGTAAGCAGATCGCGGAAGAACTGCCGCCAGAGTTAGACGAGGCATTTGGTATCAGCGAGAGTGTTGCTGAATACGAAGCAGAGCAAGAAGAAGAGAACATCGACATCGATCTCGACGGGGGCCTTAGTGCCATTAACGAACAGGAACAAAATGAAAACAAATAAAGAAAAGAACACAGACTATGACGCTCGGGTGCAGGATCGGATCCGACCTAGTCAACCTGTATATGATTTTAAACCACTTGAGGCAGTGATCCGTCAATGGGTCACTGGTAATCAATGAGCCGTCTAGCCCTGTTTGGTAGACCTTGGGTAGTATTTGATGCTGGCAACAAGGAACACAGACAGTGGTTTGCCGACTTCAACAAGTCGGGTGCATGGGGTACATGTCCTGTTCGATTCGTAGTAGATAATGATCATGGCGATTTGGTCACGATGATCCAGCGATTGTTGATCCAGTACTATGTGGATAAAGAGTTTGGCACAGAGAAGAACCCACGGGTGCGGCCTAAAACTGTGGCAAAAAAGCCACAGTCTAAGTTGGCTAAGGTGGTTGACAGTCTGGCTAAAAGGCCTTATAATTAAGGCTTACACACACTAAACAGGAGCTAGATATGCAAGCAGTCTCAACATTGATCACTCAAGAAGCTGTCCAAGACGCAGTCAACGAAGCAGGTATCCAGGCACGTACAGCGGCCAAGGCATTCCACGCCAAGCATGGCGATCGTGATGCTTGTGGATTTGCTTGGGTTAACATCTACGGTGTTCGCTCAAACAGCAAGCTGGGCAAGTGGTTGGCGGCCGCAGGCTTCCGCAAAGACTACACGGGTGCATTGTGCCTGTGGAATCCAAGTGGTTTCCCAACCCAATCGATCAGCATCCTGGAAGCAGGTGCAGAAGCCTACGCAGAGGTTATCAAGTCCAAATTGGGCTTGGACAAGGTCTACGCTGGAAGCAGAATGGACTAAAAGAATACGGTTTGGTTAGCCAAAAGTCATTGACAAACGGCTAACCAGACTGTATAATAGAGACATGCAGAGAAGATAGGCTTCAAAGCATTAATAACACACAGAGAAAAAGGAAACTTTAAAATGGCTACAGATAAATTGTTTACGGTTGTTGGTACATCAACTCTTGATGGCGTGACTAAGGTTCGCTTTGCGAACGACACCCTGCGTACCAAAGTACTGCAGAAGCACGGTCACACTGACATTAATTTGGTTGAGTTGGACACTGCTATGACTAAGCTGGAGGCTGTTCAAGCTATTCAGTCTGGTGATGAGTTTGCGAGTGCATCTTGCCAGGCTGCGATTGCTGACTACTTGGATGCTAATGCACCTAAGGTCAAGGCAGTGGCAACTCCTACTGCAACTAAGAAGGCCGCTCCTAAGGCCAAGGCAACTGCAAAGGTTGCTGTGGATGCTGAACTCGAAGACACTCCATTTTAATCCAACACACCGTATCGCAAGGTTAAATAGATCATGCGATACGGTGTTTCATATTCAACAGACTACTTAAACGGGTGCGTGGTTATCCGTGATTTCAAGAGCGTGCCAATCGGGCGAGTACTGGCAATCATTCCAAGAGATAATAGACATGAGGCTGAACAAGAAGCACAGCGTATCAGCGATCTATTAAACAAGGACGAAGTAAAGAAATCATCATGAGTTGGGTACAATACGAAGTTTGGTGTGTCGAGCAAGACGGCCACGAAGAACTAGTCGACACGACTAACAGTCTAAAAGAGGCTAAGCGAATAGCTGAAGCTGCATTGACAGACGGGATCATAGAGTGTATAATATACAAAGACGAAGACGGTGAACTGTTCGAAGAAGAAGTCATCGCAAAAGAATAACGCTCCGATGGTGAAATAGGTAGACACAAGAGACTTAAAATCTCTCGCCGCAAGGCATGCCGGTTCGATTCCGGCTCGGAGCACCAGTTAGGGCCGTTAGCTCATGTTGGTTAGAGCAGTGGACTCATAATCCATTGGTGCTGTGTTCGACTCACAGACGGCCCACCAAATCAGTCCTTAGCTCAGTTGGATAGAGCAACGCCCTTCTAAGGCGTGGGCCACTGGTTCGAATCCAGTAGGACTGGCCAATATCCCATCGGTTGACAGGGTTTCTGTTTGACGCTATAATTAAGGCTACAGTAAACAACAAGGAGCGCGATATGGGATACAAGGTTTTGGACACCGTAGACATGATGCGTGACAACTATGGCCCACGCAAGGGCCTAGAAGGTCCTTACAACTTCTCGGGCAGAGTGTTGTATTATGACAACAAAGAAGGCAAGTACTGGGACCCACGTACAGACTTCTATGTGCCGCATGAAGAGTACTTTCGGTTGACAGGGTTGATGTAATCCTGTATAATTAACACATAGACAGCAACAAGGAGCGAACCAAATGGCTAAACTACTGATCACTACACAGGTTTACGAGAACTACGGCGCCCATGATTGGGACGGCGTTGGTCAGTGCCCACAGTACTGGAAAGCCAAGGGCGGTTCGGACTACGTGGTCAAGAAGTTCAAAGACCTCAACAAGGTCACTGAAGTGGTCATGTGCCTGCGCTCGCAGATCGAGTGCGACAACGAAGGCTTCCGCGAAACGATTATCGGATGGGAGATCGTGGGCGACAAGCACCTCACAGAGTTTGAGCAGAGCCAACTGGACTATGAAGGCTCCATCCGTTTCCCCTCTAAGGAGTTGGCATGGTAAGAGATCACATTGAGATTGACGCCCGCCACGGTGGCCCTTACGATCGTGGCTCAGCAGACAGCTACTACCGCAGAAGCTATAACCCCCACTACTATGTGGCTGGCACTGGTAGTTCACCACGAGTGCCACTTGCCCGCATGACACCCAACGAGATTGTGGCCTACACCGCAGGCTTCCGTGACAACGAAGACAGCGGCGACCACAAGGAATGGCAATAACCCTTCGGTTGACTGGGTTATTGATTGGTGCTATAATACATACATAGACAACAAAGGAGCTAAAATGAAAGATTCCACTGCAATGTTTCTCGTAGTAGCAGGACTAGTATTAACCCTGTTGGGCGTAGGCGGCATTGAGGCTAGTATGGATAACGTAGGTTTGGCACAGGGCCTCCTTGTTGCCATCGTAGGACTAATGACCATGGGTGCAGGCGTGCTGGCTATCCGTGTTAACAGCTCAACTAATTACTACAACTAATTGGTTGACAGGCTACTGATAAGACAGTATAATAGATACATAGACAGAAGCAAGGCGATCCTCAAATGTAAGAACCCAGCAGAAATGCAAAAAGGGTTGTAACCAAGGGATACGAGAGAGTTTGGAGACTCTGCCTAAGCTAACACAACACACAGGAGCGACCTATGCGTACAATACAAGAGATCAACACTGCCATTATCCAAGGCGGCCTTACTAACGATGAGCTGGTCAGCATCATTGATGCAGTCAAATTTGCACGTAGCCGGTTGGCGCAGGCAACCAAATACAGCCTGCGCATTGGTGACAACGTGGAGTTTACCAGCTCAAAGACAGGACGCTTGACCCGAGGCCATGTGACCAAGATTGCCATTAAATACGTGACTGTGGATACGGGCATGGGCCAATGGCGAGTGCCGGCTAACATGTTGTCCAAAGTGGATGACAGAGCCTACGCTTAATAGTATAATAAACACTTAACACACAGGAGCGACTATGGCGACTAAAGGATATAAAGTTTTGAGCTTGGACACTATGACTACAACTAAGAGCCTAGAGCAGAAGGCAGTAGAGAAGAATCTAACGGAAACGGACGAGCAGATCAAAGATCGTATGCGTCAACGTTTTGACATTGCAGACGAGATGACTCGTGCTGTAAAGAAGGGTGACATACGTGCAATGATCATGACTGGTCCCCCGGGTGTAGGCAAATCGTTTGGAGTTGAGCAGGTCCTGGCCAAGCATGACATGTTTGCGGACATTGCCAACGACTCTAAGCTGAAGAAGTATGAAGTGGTTAAAGGCGCTATGAGTGCCATTGGACTCTACAAGAAGCTGTATGAGTTCAGCGATAAGAAGAGCATCCTAGTGTTCGATGACTGTGACTCAGTACTGTTAGATGACTTGTCATTGAACATACTTAAGGCAGCATTGGACTCAGGTAAGAAGCGTATGATCTGTTGGAACACTGACAGTAGACTCTTACGTAGTGAGGGGGTGCCCAACTCATTCGAGTTCAAGGGTGGTGCAATCTTTATCACTAACATTAAGTTTGAGAACGTTAAGAGCAAGAAGCTACAGGATCACTTGGCAGCACTAGAGTCACGCTGCCACTACTTGGACTTGACTATTGATACTGAGCGTGAGAAGATCTTGCGCATTGAACAGATCGTAGAAGACGGCATGCTCAAGGACTATGAGTTCGAACAGTACACTGTGGACGAGATACTCACGTTCATCAAGGACAATAAGAAGAAGCTGCGAGAGCTGAGCTTGCGTATGGTGCTCAAGCTAGCAGACCTTAAGAAGAGTATGCCCGGCAACTGGCGTGCTGTTGCAGAGGTTACATGTATGCGTAGAGCATAACTGTAGCAGGGCTAGGCCCTGTAGCATACACGTAGGTCCGATTCGCTCCCGGCTGTGTATTTAGCAGGCTGGCCCAGGTAAACACTGAGAGGTGTTTCAAATCCTAACTGATCCGATTCGCTCCCGGTAGGTTAGGATTTTTTTTGACCTCGGTGGCCGGTGGTCGGGGTATATTATTTCATGGTCGGGGCATTATAATTACAATTATTAGTTGTTATTTTACAACACTTAGTGGTGCTAAATCACCACCACAGAAAGAAAAGTACTCCACCTTAATTTTTTGCGCGGCAATTTTTTTTGGACTGTAGACCCATTTCGGGCAGAATAAATACCTACTAACACCAGGGGGTGATCATGGATCTCATTGACAACATAATGAAGTTATGGCCTGTATTTTTGGCCTTTGTCACACTAGTAGTTGTACTAGCCAAAGCAGATAATCGTATCTCAGTATTAGAAGAAAAGGTTCGCACCTTATTTGACCTCATCAATAAAGATCGTAGATAAAACCTCTACAGCGAAGCTGTGTGCTAGAGCGTAGCTACTAGCACTGAATATCACTAGCGTTGAGTCACGGTTTCTCTACAGTAGACAGTGTTATACTCAAACTCAATACTAGTTCTAGCCAGTACAAAATCGTACTTGAGTATATGATTCTGCCCTGTAGTTGAGTATGTGGTAGTATCGGGTTCGCCCAGGCCCAATAGATAAGGTCCTGTCATCGTGCTCATTACAGTTAGAATAGCTGGATCACAAGGATAGTTTTTCACTGTTATTGCAGTGGTATCTACGGGTGCGCCTGCTCCACAAGCTGCCAATAGACTGGTTAATAGTAGTGTTATAGTTAATTTCATCTTAACAGTATAACACCACAGTCATTATAGATCTATAGTTATTACGGTTGTTTACATGTGTTACTATTGTAGAGTAGACGAGTTAACTGCGTAGATTATTCGTCTAAAAAATCTGCTTTTGACCGCTCCGCGGCTTCGCCGCTACGTTACTCTGGGCCCTAGCTGTATTGGTAGTTGACCGAGGTAGCGTTGTCGGCTAGTACAGTAGCACCATTGCTTAGGTGGAACTTGCGAGCCATTTCAGTCTTGGGACTTAATGTTACATAACGAGTAATCTCGGGTCTATTGGTGGCTATGTGCATTCTGGCAGCACGAATCAATCTGCGTCCCGCGCCGGGTGCGTATGACCAAATGGTATAGAAAGCCGCTACATTTGATCCAGTTTTACCCAGTTCACTTTCCGTTCGGGGTACTTCGGCTAGATAGGCAACACATACCACTGCTGTGGGTTGATCGTCTTCTACAAGTACCAGTATTTCAGCATGATCGTGTACACGGGCTGCTGTGGGGATTGAAGGACGAACAGGGTCATCCTTGACCAGATCGATCAGTGGATCGTTGAGATTCGTTATAATTTTTAACATGATTCGCTACCAAGAAGTTTATAGTAGTACTTATCTTTTTGTTGATTAAAGTAAGATTACACTAGATCATCTGTGTTAATATTACTGATTAATTGTCGTAGTTTACTGCTCTCTACTTGTGCTGTGGTTTTCTTAATGGCTATACCATCTAGTGGATCATGTCCTTCTCGAGGCTGTCCGCGGGCCCAGGGTTCGCTGGCTGTGGTGCTACTGGTACGTTGTAGACTGTTAAGTATTTGATTGCCCTTGCTAACCGGTGCACTGCCCCCATCTTCTCCAGTGGTTTGACCTTCTTCTCCGGGGTCTGTAATGCGCAGAGTATCAATGTTAAAGTCCAGATCAATCTTCATGCCCACGCCCGAACTTGAACGAGTCTTCATTAACTGTATTTGATACTTGCCACGCTCACGCATTGCTCTGCTGGTAAAGATACCAAAGACATTATCAGCAGTTTGAATCTTACTGAGTCCACCTGAAATGTGACTGTGATCAAACTCAACTTCTTCTACAGCACCACGATTCAACTGTGCGGCTGTGACCAACACACACTGTTTTTCCACTGCCAAATTACGCAATTCTTCACTTACATACTTGTCTTTGATAAACAGGTTTTCTGCTGAGATCTTCTTAGAGATCGGCATTAACAAGTCCAAGTAATCCAACAAGAGAATGTCAACTTTGCGTCCCAGTTTGATTTCATACTCTTTCAAGTAACTGCGCACATCGTTGGCAGTCTTGCCCGAGGGCATGTATTTCACTTGATACGTGCCTGATTTCTTGCCAATTACTCGCACACGCATTTCCACTTCATCAATTTGACGAAAAACGTCCCTGCTGGGGATCTCGGTAATCATACTGTCCACACGCATACTCACAAGTTCTTCACTGAGTTCCAATGTCAGATACACTACATTAAATCCCTGTAGTGCCCAGTTCACGCCCAGGTTTGCTAGAAACAGACTCTTGCCCGCACCCGATCCGCCTGCAAAGATATTAAGCTCTCCGCGATTGAAACCCCCAAACAAGCGTTTGTCCACAGTGTCCCAACCAGTTTTCAACTGTCCGTTGTTGCTTTTGATCTTCATCAATCGAGCACGTGGGTCCAAGAAGTAATCAGTGCCCAGATCTTTGGTCAGGCCAACCTGCACTGCCTTTTTGACCAGCTCTTCTACTGGACCGTATTCGCCCTTTTCCAGCAGGTCAGCTGAGGCTAGAATTGCTCGCTCAAGACCTTTATGGCGAATGAATGTTTCAAAGTCTTGCAACAGCCAATCGTAATGTTCTTCTTTAAGTTCGTCTGTGTGCTTGAAGGTACTGCCAGTGGCTGCATTAACAATGTCATATGTGGGTAGAACGCTGTGTTCAACCACATAGTCATTGATAAATTTTGCTGCACTTTGTAGTTTGCGGTCAAACAGTTCATGGTCAAAAATGCTTTGGCAGCGAACAAATGTTTCTGCATCACTCAGCATCATCTCCAGGTAAAGTCGTTGGATGTCGTATCCGTAGTCTGCGTTTTGTCTTGTGGTCATATTCTTATTATACTTTCTTTATGTGCGAATAGCAATGTGTTTGACAGGATCCCACTGATATTTCCACTCTCTTTGTTTGGTGTGGTACAATACTGCCCCTATACTACTGCTTGGGTCACCAGGATTTGGTAGTGACCACCGATATTTGAATGCAGGTTCTACAAACTTTTTATTAGCGTCTGAATTCATAGCACACCCACCCATATACACAAGACAATCAGTGTTAATTAATTTTCTAGCTTCCATCATAATCATACCAACTTGTCCTTCAAATGCATCTTGTACTGCGGCCGCAATATCACATTGATCTTGTAACGTGTCAATAGGATAAGGCCAGTTCAGTACACCTCGATGTAGGTTGTAGTTTAAATTAAGTGTGTTACTGATATAGTTGTTAACTTCTTTAAAATATCGCCATTTGTTGCCTTGCTCTGCCATCTTTTGTAGCAAGTATTCATCTTTGATAGGCGTTAATCCCACAAACTGAGTAAAGGCACTGTAGAACAATCCCAAGCTATGTGGATAACCACGACTCCACACTTTCTTCATTTCACCGTGTTTAGCTTCCCAAATAGTAGCACATTCAAACTCCCCAATAGCATCTAACACAACCACAGCACAGTGATTAAAAGGACTGGTATAATAACCTGCTGCCGCGTGACTAGCATGATGCGGAGTGTAGGTGATAGGTGCATAGTGAGCCCTTATTTTTTTTAGATATCGTCTAGGTAATACTGACAGGTCTAATGCTGTACGATACTGGCCAGCATATACTTGTCTTGCCTTTTTAATCCAAGGACGCTCATACCAAAAGACTCGATCCGGCGCACCTTGATGCAGTGCTTTACTAATAAGTGATGAGTCTAATTCATCATCTTTACATGTTGCCCATGAGTGCAGTATGCTATCCTTAAATACAGCCAGGCTCGAGCCGTGATTAAGAGCACTTATCCCCCACTGTATCATTTGTAGATAAATGGATCGCGTTTGCGTAATTCTTCAAGGCGTTTTTTATAACGTTGGCGATCTTGCCAACGCCTGTAGGGTGTTAATAACCAGTAGATAAATTTCATTGTTCTTCCTTTTTAAACCACTTGCGTAGTTTCAACTGTATTTTTAAATTGTTTGATTCTTTACTATTAATAATACTGTACAACGTGTATAATCTACCATATCGTTTAACAGCATCGTTAACATCTTTAATACCTTCTTCCCATTCGGGAAATGCCACACTCCACCCTAGCTCTAATGCTTGTTCAACTAATTTGATTCCAGCATCGTCTCGATCCGCAAGTACAATTACTTCTCGTTGTAGTTGACTAATCTGAGGTGCTTGAGCAGGGCCAATTTCCGCACTCATTACAGCAACACCATCAATACAAATAGCATCAATAGGGCCTTCAGTAACTATTACGTATTTACGATCGTAAGACTGATTGTCTAAATTAAACACATACCCAGGTTGTTGTTCGCTTATGTACTTAGGTTTGCCCGCAGTAACTTTACGGGCAGTATAGCCCACTATTCGATGTTGATAGTAAAAAGGTACTATTAGTCTATTTTGAAAGCCTTTTTCGTCAGTCCAATACCACTTATAATCATCTACATATAGGTTTCTAGATGCCATATACGCTAGCACCGGTATGAGTTCTGCTGGCGGATCAATTATCCATTCTTTAATAGGTTTTGCACCCAATGGCAATGCCTTGTCTATGAATACTGGTACTAGACTGCGCTCACCTTGATAGGTGCTGTCTTCTTCAATACGCATGGCTTCGAGACTACACTTGGTAATAGTATCATCTGCGACACCTAGCCATTGCATGAGCTTTTTAAGTTTAACCGATACCTTGCGTCCAGGTTGCCAACTGGCTTTGAATCCACAGTTAAAGCAATGATAACTAACACCTTCATTAACCATAATGCCGCCTCGCTGTCTGTTGTCAGCTGACGTTCCATTATGGTGACAACATACTGCATTGAAGCTGACCCATCCGCTAGGTGTTACTTTACGCTTTGCTGGAAGGTATGACTGTACAGTATCTATGATTAAACTCATAGTTATATTTTACAGTCTTGCAGTTACTTTGTCAATTTTTCCGGTAGCATTTGCCTGGGCAATATATGTAATTCTCAGCCAATTTGTATCGGCGTTAGTAGGGTAGGTTTTTGTTACAGTAGTGGTTGCACTAGTTACATTAAATGTTTCTACATCAGTCCATGTAGTAGCAGTACTTACTACGCCGCCATTGGTAGTTTGAACTGTAATATTGGCAGCAAGAGAACTAAACATAAATTCTAATTCAACCACACCTGAGCCAACACCGTCATTTACTGGATTGATTTCAATTGCTTCGCTGTGATAATTTCGAGTTGCCCAAGTAGGATCACGTACATCAATTTCGTAGGTAAAGGTTTTTATAACTTTAGGAGTAAGACCAGTTGGCATTGCTCCCCCTAACAGATCCATTGTGCCAGTAACACCAAATTGCGTATCTCCATATACAGGAGTTTTAGTATCATCATCATTGAGGATATATACTGTGTATTTTAGAAATTGGGGAGTAATAGTGTCTAGTGCGGTAGCAGGAATTGTCATTAGCCCAATCCCCTTAATGTCAAGTTGTGGCACAACATCGCCTGCATATACTTCTTGATTGAGTTGGTCCATAATGACAAACTTCATTGCATAAGTAGTAATGTCAATGCGTTTTTGTTCGGCATTTTTTACATCAAGTTCTAGTACATTGTCCAGTCCTTGATAGATTTTAAATTTACGTTGGTACACGATTCTCCACTCCAAAGGTGATGCAGCCAGATTGACAACTGCTTGGATTCTGTTTGAATATAAATAACTTGAAATTTTTTGCATTTGGTTAAAAGGCCTCACTACTATTTATGGTTAAATTAAGAGAAAACATACAAGAACAACTACCGTTTATATCGGTGCTACATTATGGTGAGGATGAATATGTTGGCATTATTATCAACCAAGATCAATACGTTACTAGCTTTTACGACTTATCTCTATTAAAATCTCCCGAAGAAAAAACAGGTCTATTAGAGATTGGAGAGATATGGTGGTGGGAATCAAATCGTCAAATTCCGATTAATATCTTTTGCCGCAATGGCATAGAAATTTATAGATATGCTATTAAGACGTTTAACAGCAAAGATGTGCGTATAATATTAGGACCAGTAGTTAATTTAATGAACCTAACACTGAAGCGAGTTAAACGTAAAAGTGTACAGTTAGTACGTCCCATTGTATCAAAGCGTTAACTATAACCGTAACTGATTCCTTCACAGATTAAGTTCATATGTACTACAATAGCCATTGCATACGCTACTGCATGGGCCTTCTTAAAGTAGTATTCACCATCCTCGGGCTTTGTCCAAATCGTCTCCATCACTGTCGTCCAGCTCTCCCCAATTAGGTGTCTCTTGGCGGGTCTTATCATTGCCAAAACTGCCGCTAGTTGGAGTATACTCGTCGGTTTCATCTGGCGCAAAATGCTTCCGTGTCCGTTGACATGAAATAGTAAACTGCTGAAATCGTCCTGCTCTAAAAGGTCCCATAGTGGTTCAGTCTCCATTAAAGTTTTAAGATGTTCTTCATCTCGTACATCTTTGTAGATACTTACATTTAGAAAATCTATTTTAAAATAGCCCCGTTCTTCTGCTTCTTTGTAATCTATTGTGGATAAGTTATTTACAGGATTGTACGGAATAGGAGTACAATATACTCCAGTATTGTGCTTTTTAAAAGTACCATTTGCATCTTTAATAGCTGCCGGAATATGCTTAATAAATTTAAGAGCATTATCCCTGTCTGCAAAATCAATATCAATATCCATTATAGTGTAGCCTCTTTAACTATACTCTTTACTAATTCTAAGTCAAACTTTTGATTCTTAAATTTCTTAACCCATATTTGTGGATTAATAACATTACTAATTGCACTTAATTGATCATCTCTAAAATTTGCCAGCATATCTTTTCCCGTAGAACAATTTAAAATAAGCCAAGGACTTACCTTACCATCTTTAACATCAAATACTGCTCGATTAGTACTTACATATTTAAAATAATGATTCCACACAGAATTGTTCTCAGATGCCCAAGATTGCATATGAGCTATAGATCTTTCCAGTGCTGTTTCAACAGATTCTGTATGAATTAAATTGATAACATATTTTTCGTACAGTTCATCTCTGCACCAATGGTCTAACTTAACACCGCTACGTACTACATAATCAATAAATTTATCAGGATACAGGGGTCTAATATTACTAACAAAGCTGCCAAACTTTACCATAGCATTATAGTATGGACTCTTTGCAAAATCGTCATAGATTTTATCCTGACCTAAATTTTGTGTAATTCTATAAAACTTATTATAGGTCTGAAAACCAATGTGAACATGTTTTTCATCTTTAGCTAGATATCTTCTTTTTTGTTCACACATATGTACTGCAAGAGTTCTTTCTTGCATGAACTTTGATTTACAAAACTGACAGGCGTAAGGTTTATTCACACTTAATTCTAGCATAGTTAAAACATTTTAGCAATTTGTTTATCATCATATCCATGAGACTGTGCTAACTTCTTTGCTTCGGCAGTGGTCATTAGTTGACTTAGCATGTCAATTTCATCTTGTTTTCTAGTTGGATATATTTCTAATAAAAATTTAGATAATTTATTGTTACCTTGTTTTTTCTTGAAGCCAATCCATTGATGGAAAAATATCTTTTGACTTTCGTGCCCGCACATACAAAGCAATTGCCACAATAACTTAGGATGTTTTTGTAAAATATTCCAGTGCTTGTTAAAATATTCATTGACTGTTAATACAAAATGTTCCTGCGTATCACGACTACCTTGTGCATTACTGATGTATCGATTTAATATAAACAGTTCACTCTTTAGAGCTTTTTGTTGTTCTGCATCTAACTCGTCCCACAAACCTTTGTAGTTCATATCAACGGCTGCAAGTTTATCTTTTAGTTCAATTTTTTCACTCATTATCATCAACCACTGTACCATTGCTATGTCGCATACGAGTAATTTCAGCATCTTGGAACTTACGCTTTTCTTGAATAGTTAATTCATTCCATGTTCTACGAGGGTTGCTACAAAGCATACACCCAGGATTGCCGCAGTCCATTGCATGATGCTTGGCTAGTCTATGTGGTTGATCTAGAACTTTTTTACTAGCGCCATTTGTTTTAGCAATCTTAGTCTGCTTCTTAATAGCATTTTCGTCTTTGAGTAGACGTTTACTATGATTAAATTTATCTGCTTCTGTGCTCATAATGGTTTGTCCTTGCTTAGTCTATATATCATTATAGCACGATCTAAGGCCTTTTGTAAAGCGATATTGGTACGTGCTTCTCGATGAATTTCGCCCCACATTTGACTTTCCTTCATATGGTCAAACAACGGTCGGCCATCAGAAGTACGGGGATCAAAATTGTATCCAATTTCTTTTCGTGTACTAGGATCTGCGCCAATTTCTCTAGCATAGACTGTGTCTTTATCTCTTTCGTACACGTATGTTGCGCCTGGCTTAAGGCTTCCCATTTTACAGCAATCTATCTAATAGAATTATTTCACTTTGACGTGATATCTCTTTAACAAAATATGCACATAAAGTTTTTGGTTCATTAGTTAAGGGTACTGCAAGTAACTGGTTGTTTTTCATTTTAGGAAAATACCATTTGACATCGTTATAAAAATTTACAATTTCAATCTTCTTAAATTCTAATCTAAAGCTAGTTAGTGGATTAAAACAGAATGCTTCAAACCCTCGATCATTTAAACTAGTTAATGGTAAAATTTCAATATCACTTGCACTACTACTGTCACCTACTGCAATTGACCAATCAATTGGCATAGTAACCTCGTCGTTTCCAATTTTAAGTACCATTGCCGGACTATTAAAACTTTCTAAGAAAATCAGCGGCTGAAAGAAAAAATCAGGCGCTTGAGCATCGCTGTTATCTAATACAGCAAATCTCATGCTGTCATCTACCTCGTCGGGTAAATTATTCAAGTCGAATGCTTGATTGTCTAAGGTTAGTATTTGCATATTTTATTATTATTTCCAGTCTATTTTCTCAATCGTGAACGGGTACTTAGCGTCCTTGTAAAACTTTTTACGTTGGGTAAGATGACGTTTGGCGTACTTGCAGGTTGAGGTGACATCCCAGATTTGTACAAAGTCTTTGTCATCTGCACGTCGAATGCCTCGCCCAATGCTTTGTATAACCCTTGTAAAGCTCTTTCCGGATTCCACCATAACCAGATTAAAAATACGGGGGATATTAATACCCACAGCGGCCACACCGTAAGTCGCCACAATAATCTTGTTGTCAACAGTCTTAACTTCATCGTATTCACTTTTCCTATCTTTTGTTTTTACTTCGCCTGAAATAAAGACACTATCTGGAATTTCATTAACAATAAATTTACCTGTCTCTATTCGATTAACCAATACTAGAGTATTGCCGCTATTACTAATGCCGTTTACTAATTTTGATATAAAAATCATCCTGTCTTCATCAGTGACAAGATACTTGTATTCTTCTGCATAACTTCTAAACTCGGGTAAATCAATAAGTTGTGTAATGTTAACATGGCATGCACTTAGAACACCTTGCGCTTGTAATTCATGTGCATGTACCTCATGTACGCAGGGTCCTAGGCTTACAAAAATTTGCTGTGCTTCAAAATCTTCTTTAGGGACTGTACCAGTTAATCCCCAACGAATAGGTGCATTATTAAAGTTCTGAGTTAGTAAATTTCTCAACACAGTGGCCTTAGCCATGTGTACTTCGTCAACCATGATAGTTGTAACACCATCAAGAAATTCAGCAAGCGTTAATATATCGTGCTCTTGATTTTTACTTTTCTTGTCGAGGATATTGAGACTTTGCCACGTGGCAATAGTATGAGTTTTATATAGATCTTTACGGTCACCGTAATACACGCCTACGTCAAGCCCGCAGTTAATAAAGTCTTCTTCTGTTTGCTCAACAAGACTTTTATTTGGTACAATAGTAAATGTTCTACCATAGGGTTCGCAAATTTTTGCTAGTGTAGCTGTGGTAATTGTTTTACCAAAGCCCGTAGCAATCTCCTGTAAACACTGAGGATTTTCAAGAAATTTGTTTACTACTTCAACTTGGTCTTCTCGTAGTCTAATTGGTTGTCCGGCAAATCTATGTCCAACAGGCCAACATTGCTCTCCCCAAAAGTCAGCCTCAACTTTAGGAAACTGTAAATTAATGGCTGCGCGATTGTCAACAATATCTGTTATATCAACACCATTTTTTTCTAGCACTTCTAAGATCTTTGGCAATTGACTTAGGTAGCCGTTACCCCCTAATCCGAATAAGGTAATTGCCCCATCCCATCTTCCTAGCTTGTATGCTGGACGATATCTTGCCGTCGGATCTTCATACTTAAATGTATTTGCTAACTTACGTCGAATTTCAACAGGAAGTCCTTCTACCTTAAGATTTACCTCATCTTGGATGATTAATTTACACGATGGCATCTACCCCTCCTAAGGGACATTTGTCATTGTAGTATACTATCAAATCGACCGCATTGCAATAGACACTGGTTTTATTGCTTTTAAAATTATTTGAAAAACTAATAACACTACTTGGATACCAACCATTTTTTAACATGAATTTTGGTAGTTTATTATTTGCAATACCTGCTACCTGTGTTTGTTGATTTAATTTAGAATTGTAACCTAGCTGAGAAATCGATGAGTTAAAATCTTTATTGCTATCACTAACACTATCAAATCTAAAATAAATTCCAATGTTATTAATATTACTATTTTTCAGTGAAATTTCCAATTTTTTGAGATTTTGTAAACATTCCTTTGACTCATGTCCGTTGAAGACAATCATCACAGGTAATCGATTCAGTTCGTGTAAGGCAGTGATTACATCACCAAGCGATCTGATATTGCTATCAATCCATACTCGAGTTGATGGTCTATTTGCCAGTGCGTTTTTCAGTGAATTTTCTGGATTTTTCTGGAAAATCGAGTATTGAAATTTCTGACGTCGATCGTTGATTAGAATTAAATTATTCTCAGAAATCTCTCCAATGTCAGTAGTTACGGCAGCAACTAATTTGTCATTTGCTAAATTAAACACATCAAACTGGGTTGACGGTCTTAATCGGATTTCTGAAATTTCATGGTAAAATCCCATGATTTCTGGCGCTATCTCAAAGCTCTGAGATTTGAAGGTTTCTACTATTTGATAGATATTTTTTTCAGTAAGTATTGCACTATACTGTTTAGTGTTAATTGACAACAGCTGACCTTCGATGCTTTTACTTAGGTCAGTGATAAGCTGTCTTAGTCTCTTATTATAGGTAAATTCTATTAAAATTCGACCATCGTAATCAGTTGATAGCCAAATTTTTCTAACTTGTTTGATTACTCTAAAAGAAGAACTCCATACTGGATTTTCAATGACAGCAAGCATACTAGGATTTGTCTCAAATATATGAGCTGCATGTTCTTTGAATATTTTTACCAGTAAGTTTGACTGATTTTCGGTCAAAAAATGGCCTGAGTTAATTTGTCGTGCAAGGCTGATTAAAACTTTTTTATCTCTATTAGGAACTTGAGAGCTTAGGTGTTCAATGCCTTGGCGGAACAGCTCTATGAGCAATGTGTCTACTGTTATCATAGTTAGATTATACTAGAGTATGAGTTAAAGGTCAAGTTTTATGATTATAACGTGGCATCTTCCATGCCAGCTACTCTAAGTTTAACTATGTTAGTTAATTGCCATTGTTTTTGATCTAATGCTTTAGTAATGCCAAGCCATTTGTTTCGTAGCAGGGCAAACTCGTTAATAATTTTTTCAAAATCTACTACATCAGACTCTCCCTCAACAAATTTTTCACAATCTCTTGAGGAAAGAGCCCTTTGATAGTTTTCTAAGTATTTTCTGAAGTGTTGACTCTTAAGTCGACGTAACTCAATATTCAAATATTCCAAAATTGCTTCAATTTCTTGTAATTGACCAAATCGTTCTTCCACAATGCCGGGCATCCTGGCAGCGGCTTTTTCGATGTTTCCCGCTATGCGAGCATCTGTCTTTGCTGCCTGTAATTCAACTTCATAGTGTGCTACGGCATCTGGAATATACGAAATATCTTTTGAAACTTTTGTATACCAAGTCATAGATTATTCATCATCTTCATAAGAATCTAAATCTTCTTCGTCGAGTTCTTCTTCGTCGCTTGTTTCGTCAAGATAAAAGTCAATAGCATTATCAAGATCTTCGTCAACACCACTAGCGCCAGCCATAACCTTATCGCTAACGCCGTGATCTGCTAGCAAATCAACATATCGTTCTGCTAGAACATCGAGTACTTTTTTATCAACGTACTCTTTAAACAACATCCAAATATCACCAATATGATTTTCGTTCATTCTATGATTTCTCCAGTTTCTTCATCAATGGCAAGTTGTACTGTAGGAACTGAGCGAACATCATTAAATTCAAGCATGACTTTGTCAAGACATCCATCTTCATTACGGTCCCATTCCTTACGATACATTTTAATTTCTGTACCACCTGTAGAAACGTATTTAAGTCTGTTACCATCTTTGGTAAGAATACCTTTTGCTTCACACAGATCAGTAAGACCACTGTATGGACTCATTCCTGTCGCATAAGGAATCTCAACTTGAACTGACTCAAATGGCTTGGCATAACGTGTTTTCATAATTTTACAGGCTGCACGAATACCGTTTACAGTTGTAGTCTTATTTCCATCAGCATCTGTTTTCAATTTTAATTTACGCATGGCAATAACAATACTGCTGGCATAGATAAAACCTTGTCCACCTGAAATTTTGTCATCTGGGTCAAACATGTCCTGGCTTGCGTAGGTATGATTAGTACAAACCAATCCAACATTATAACTACCAAACATGTTTACACAGTTACGTACAAGACTTGTAAGTGCTTTAGGCTTACGACCCATATCACCCTTCATCTCGCCTGCTTCGAACTGATTAACGTCTGTAGGAGTTAACAACATACCAAGTGAATCAATAACAAACAATACTTTAGGACGAGTTGCTTCATCCATTGTTTTGTATTCTTTCATGAACTCACTAATGGTCTTTGCCACGTCGTCAATCATAGCCATGTTGAGTTTTAACAACTTTTGTTCACTTGTATCCACGCCAAGTGCATGGAGCCATTTCTCATCAAGAGCATTTTCACTGTCAACTAGTACTACATAAATGCCTTGTTGTTGTGCGGCTTTGATAAGGTTGCCAGAGCAGATATAGCTCTTGCCTGCACCTGATTCACCTGCAAGCACTGTCACTTTGCCAAGTGGCACACCTTTGTTAAAGTCTGAACTAATCAGATAATTTAGAGCATAGTTGCCAGTACTAATCCAGTCTGTAGGATCATTAAAGCCAACACCTAACCCATCAATGCTCTTGGTTAGGGTTTTACGGAATTTAGATAAGTCAAATGCTTTTGTTGCCATGATTAATTATCCAAGTCCATTGCGATCCACTCTTTGATCACTGCAATAAGTTCTTCTTCTGTATTGCACATGACCTTAGCGGTCTTCCATTCTTCTTTCTTATCGCGACCACTAACTTCGATCATGAAGCCGTTGTCATAACGATTAAGACTGATATTTTCATTTACTTTTGCGAGTTTGTTTAGTTTAGCCATAGTTATTCTCCTAATAGTGGCGAGAAGTACAGGGCGCAAACCCTGTACTCACTCTAACGTTTACTGCTTGTTTCGGTTACGAATCATAGCAAGAATGTCTTCTGCACGACCACCGCTTGCGGCAACTGGTGCTGATTCTTGCTTAGGTGCTGAGAATGATTTCTCAGCTGTAGCAACTTCGTCTTCCCAAGGTGCATCTTCTGCAGGGGCGGCTGCAACTGGTGCAGGACGAGCAACTGGAGTTGCCTTAGGAGCAGAGTTAGGATCACCAGTTGCCTGGCCCATACCTGCTGGTTTGAAATACTGTCCCCAACGTTCCATATCAAACGGCTCGCCATCAACACTTGCTTCAAACATCTCTTTCATTACTTTAACTTCAACGTCAGTTGGCTTCTTAGGCAAGTAATCTTTAAGATTAAACAAGCCATGTGTCTCTAAGTTAGCAGTCTCTGTACTGTCTAAAGGACGAGTACGACGGCTCCACTTTGATGTAGAGTAGTCAGCATACCCACCTTTTGAAGTTTTGATCAACTTAAAATCAACGCCGTTGACTGGATCAGTTGGCATGTCATCCATTTCTGGATCAAGCAATGCACCCTTGATCAGTTGGAAAATCTGTGGTCCGATAATGAAACGACGGTTTGCATTTTCTGGACGATTTTCTTCTTTAAGACCGTCTTCAACAACGTATCCTTGGAAGATGTAACTACGCTTCTTCCAATACTTACGACCCATATCTTCCAATGCTGGATCTTTGAACCAACCACGAACCTCTGCAAGGATTGGACAAGCTTCTCCATACATTTCCATGCAGGGAACATTAACGGTTACAGACTTAGAGTCAGTAGAACCTTTAACGCCGGCGAATGGCAATTTGATCATTGCACGTTCTACCCAGAAAAATGTATTGTCGGGATTTCCGTCAGGTAAAAAACGGACTGTTGATTCGGAACCTTCTTTCAAGTTCCAGAAAGGGTAAATGGAATTATCTCCACCGGTACGTTCACCGCCACCTTTCGAATTACCTTCTTGCTCTTTGAGCTTTGCTCTGATTTCAGCTAATGATGCCATGATTATCTCCTATTGTTAGCCTAAGTTGTTTTGCATTTCTGCTAGTTTTGCCTATATCTACTTTACACCATTGTAAAGTAAAAAAGTGCATATATGTTATTATACGCACTTTTATTTATCATTGCAAGAGATATCTTGCTTAAATGTGATTTAATTTAGCCGTTTTAGATACCAGCCATTTTCTTCAAGTCTGCTAGCATTTTTCGAGCCTCGTCGCCACTCATAGTAGACAACTTAGTATCTGGTAATGCTTTTAACATTGCTTTTGGATCTTGTTTAGCAGGCGCTTGCGTAGGTGCAGTAGATTGTCCAGGAGCTCCTGGCATGTTTGGCATATTCATGCTTTTAGTCATATTACCAAATTTATCTTGAATGCCTTTCATCATTCCGCCTACAGGATCTTCACCACCTGCATCAAATCCCATACCGCCCGCCATATCTCTAAACTTGCCCATTGCAGAATTGTACCCTGCTTCGGAGTCATCTTGTTTGCCATCTATAGTCGATTTAAAATTTGATGTTTTAGTTGCACCTGGCTTGTTACTCATGTTTTTAAACATTTGGTCAACATCCATGTTCATTCCGCCTAACCCAGATTCGGTAATTCCGGCTAACTGACGTAGGCGTTTTGATTCGTAAACTTGTGAAAGTTCACTGATTACACCGTGCGCCATCTTGGCCGCATCTTCACCAAATTGTTTTTCAACTGCTAGTAGTACACCAGTTTCTCCTTTAGGGAAATTACCAGTTGTTTCATCGTACATTGATTTAACAAACTCAACTACTTCGTTTTGTTTGCCGGTGCCTTCAAAAAACTCTTCAACATCCATGCCAGCTTTGGTAATAGCTTCACCTAAGCTCATTTCACCTGAACCAAAGTTAACCATGGTCTCAGCAGTTGCACCAGCTTTCTTTGCTTTGGCAATGGCATCTGCCATTCCTTTCTTAGCTAGATGACGTGCTTTGTGCTTAACTGGATTACCGTATTGATCTTTATCGTTTTCACCTTTCTTAGTGTAAGGGCCGTCAAATGGTGGATCTTCTTTTTCTTCTGCTACAGGAGCTGCCGCTGCCGGAACTGCTGCCGCTGGATCAGCTGGAGGTGCTTCTGGAGCAGGTGCTGCTGCCGCTGGTTCAGCTGGAGGTGCTTCTGGAGCAGGCTCAGTAGGTGCAGGTGTAGTACTATCAAAATTGATCTTACTAGCAATGTCTGTACCATTTTCTTCGTCGTGCTTCTCTAAGTAACTCTTTAAGAATTCTCTAATGTCCATTTCTGGATTTACTTTACCTAATTGTTTAATTGCGTCAGTAAATTCTTGATCATCAATTACACCTTTTAGACTTTGAATAGCATTAGTACCATCAACTCCTGCTGGGAATTCTTGAGCAATTAACTGATTTAATGTCTGTATAGATGCGCTCTGACTTTCTTCGTCTGTATTAAACAAGTCACTTTCTTCTCTCATAATGTTGTCTAAATAAGATTCAAATGCAGATTCTTCTGGTAAGTTAGGTGTATGGTGGTGCCCTAATGCCCCTTTGATACGATCTTTTACATTTCTAATGCCACTTTTGC
>Ga0209084_1001326_pt1 | contig 21028 bp, 19 predicted proteins | sample C_130820_MF_Meta_FD_187309 | JGI IMG/M metagenome (GOLD analysis project Ga0209084, IMG submission 187309) | Freshwater microbial communities from Lake Croche, Canada to study carbon cycling - C_130820_MF_MetaG (SPAdes) (version 2) | ecosystem: Environmental > Aquatic > Freshwater > Lake...
TTCCGCGTATTCCTGGTCTGGCTCCGAGTCGGCCACAATGCCTGCGCCGACCTGATAGACAAGGCGCTCGCCGTCGCGGATGAGCGTGCGGATGGCGATATTGAAACAACTTTCGCCATTGAATCCAAGCCAACCCAGCGCCCCGCAATAGATCCCCCGCGGCGAGCTTTCCAACTCCCGGATGATTTCCATCGCCCGCACTTTGGGTGCGCCGGTGATGCTGCCGCCAGGAAAGCACGCCGCCAACGCCGTGAGCGCATCCACGTCCGGCCGCAGGGTGCCGGTGACGGTGGACACCAAGTGATGGACTTGCGCCAGGCTTTCGAGGCGGAGCATTTCGGTCACCGCCACTGAGCCAAATTCGCAGACCTGCCCGAGATCGTTGCGCAATAAATCGGTGATCATCACCAACTCCGCGATCTCCTTCGCCGAGCTCTGCAATTCAAACGCCGATCGCCGGTCCTCGTCCGCCCCCGCAAATCGCGGCCGCGTCCCCTTGATCGGCCGCGTCTCAATTCTCCGCCCTGATACCTTTAAAAATGCCTCCGGCGAGGAACTCATCAGCTCCCGCCCAACCAGCGCCAGCCAGGCTGCCATCGGGGCCGGCGAGGCCTGGCGCAGCGCTTCATACAAGCCAAACAAGGACCCGCCATGCACCTTCGCCTGATAGGCTTGCGACAGATTCACCTGATAAATATCCCCCGCCGCGATCCATTCCTTAATCCGCCGCACGCCGTCGAGAAACTCGTCGCGTGGGGTCAGAGGCGCGAAGGCGCCAATTTGTGGCGGCTCGCTGGCGCTGGGCGGCGCCTCCAGGCATTCCGAAAGCCGCCCCAGCTCCCACCAGGATCCATCATCATGACAATGGACCAGCATCTCCCGGTACTCGCCGAACACAAATTCCCCTTCGTAATCCACCCATCCACACAGCCCGCCCAAGGGAAACCCCAGTCCTTCCGCCACTTGCGGCCCGCCCGCCATCACTGCTCGCAGTCGAGCCTGGTCTTCCGCATTGGCAATATGGCCGCACAACACCTGCTGCGGCCGCGCCCCAATCACCGAGATTGCACGGCCCCCGCCGCTGGGCTGATGCCCCGCGCTATCGAAAAACACCAAACCCGGCAAGTGCCGCAATCGTCCCGCCACCGCCACCGGTGTCAGCCCGTCGAGACCCGCAGGTCGCTCCACCAGTCGTATCTGTGAATCCGCCATTGCCCCCGCCAGCCAAGCCACTCGATCAGTCCGTGGCAAGTTCCAATGGGGTCGGTCCCGCTTTTCGCCAGGGCGGGGCCTGATTGCCCAGGGCCGATGAGCGAACGGTGCAAGCTCCCGACTAACTTGGCCCGGCTGCGGCATGGTAGGGAGCGACGACCTTACTGTCGTCGTGCGGAAGCAACTCCCATGAACCGAGCCTTCGGTACTCATTCATGGGCCGCTCTTCCGCTACCACCACACGAATGACAATTTATCTGTCACCCTGCACTATCTGGACCCCCGGGGCGGAGGTTTCTCGGTTGGCGCCGACGGTTTCGATGCGGGTGAACCCGGCGCGCTCGAGCATAGTGGCCAGTTCGCATTCGGAAAACCCGAGCCAGCGGTCGGTATTGGAGACTCCTGTGGTTTTGATCCAATTGAATCGCCACGCTTGACGTCGATCCGCAATGGTTGATAATTACCCACATGTTGAAGACGCAAATTCAAATGCCTGATTACCTTTACCGGGAAGCGAAGCGGATTGCAGAGCAGTACGAGATGAGCATGGCTGAAGTGGTGCGCCGGGGGTTGGAGCGAGTGATTTCCAGCTACCCCGATCGGGCTGGCGCTCCAGGCGAATGGACACTACCGACACTGGACCTTGGTCTGCGGGTGGATCCGTTTGAAAACCCGGACTGGCGTGAAATGGCGTCAGCCAATTTGGAGGAGGCACGGAGATGACCGCGTTTGATACGAACATCCTTTTCCCTTCGCTGGAGCCTTCTCATCCGTCACATGAGCGGGCTCGGGATTTTTTACACCAGCTCAAGGGCAAGGAGGCGGGCTTGTGCGAACTGGTCTTGATGGAAACCTACGTGCTGGTTCGAAACTCAAGCGTCTGCGCCAGACCTTTGGACGGTCCGGCCGCGGTGGCGGTGGTGCGCCGCTTGCGCGGCAATCCACAGTGGCGCTTGCTGGATTACCCAGGCGGCCTGATGGATGACGTCTGGCAAGCGGCCGCACAACCGAGCTTTGCCCGCCGGAGAATTTTTGATGCCCGCCTGGCCATCACGCTCCTGAGTCATGGCGTTACGGACTTTGCCACCGCCAATGTGAAGGACTTTACGGGATTCGGGTTTGCCAAAGTTTGGAATCCTCTGGTGGCTTAGATGCCGAGCGGACTTGGCGGGGATGAGTCAACCTTCATCCACCCGTCCGCAATGGCGGCTTGGCATTCAAGTGCCATTCCCGGCGTTTTCAAGCCGGCCGGACGCCGATGTCTAACAACGTCTGGAACCCCGGGGCGGAGGTTTCGCAGTCGGCGACCACGGTTTCGATGCGGGTGAACCCGGCGCGCTCGAGCATGGTGGCCAGTTCAAGTTTGCGATGGTGGACGGCGGAACCAACACGCCTCCACAGGTGCGGACCGCCACGGCTACCGCGACCGTCTCATACACGTACGTGGTGAATTACACGGTGACCGACGGAGGCGCTGGCTACACTGCGGCACCCGCCGTCACGATCACAGGCAATGGCAGCGGGGCCACCGCCACCGCCACGGTCAGCGGAGGCGCGGTGACCGCGATCAATGTCGGTAATACCGGCTCGGGCTATACGGGAACCACAACGGTCACAGTTGCCGCTCCGCCAGCCGCCACCTCTTCCACATCCTACGTCAGCTATTGGAGCCATGACGCAACGAGCAACGCGGGCAGCGAACCCACCGGCCATGTCACCTTACCCGTGACCAAGGGACTGTATTCCGTGTTGCTGGGCGACGCGACCCTCGCCGGCATGGGCACGATTCCCGCCACCCTCTTCGCCAATCCCGATGTCCGCCTGCGCATCTGGTTCAACGACGGCACCCACGGCTTCCAGTTGATGACCCCCGACCAGCGCATCGCCGCGGTCGGCTACGCCATGATGGCGGGCAGCGTGCCGGATGGCTCCATCACCACGGCAAAGATTGCCGCCGGTGCCATTGGCAGCGCGCAACTGGCACCTGGAGTGTTTCCCGGCCCGCAGAATGTTGCCGGGGCCGCGCAAACCGCCACGGCTAACACCAACTATGTGGTGACCGGCAGCTCCACGGCTACGTTCACTCTTCCCCCGTCGGCCAATGTGGGTGACGTGGTGCAGATTTCGGGGGGCGGGGCAGGGTGGATCATTGGTTCGGATTGGACGCCCCGGGCAAGCAGCCAAAGTTGGACCGGCATCGCATCCTCCGCGGACGGGACCAAACTGGCGGCGACGGGTGGTGACCAGATCTACACCTCGACCGATTCCGGGGTCAGCTGGACAGCCCGGGCAACCAGCCAGTATTGGAGCTGCATCGCATCCTCCTCTGACGGGACCAAGCTGGCGGCCGGGGTGTCTAGCCGTCAGATCTACACCTCGAGTGATTCCGGGGTCACTTGGACGGCCCGGGCAAGCAGCCAGTATTGGAGCTGCATCGCATCTTCCTCGGACGGGACCAAGCTGGCTGCCGGGACGTATGGTGAACAGATCTACACCTCTAGCGATTCTGGGGTCACCTGGACAGCCCGGGCAACCAGCCAGAATTGGTCCTGCATCGCATCTTCCTCAGACGGGACCAAACTGGCTGGCGCATTGAGCGTGCTTGGCGGCAGCCAGATCTACACCTCGACCGATTCCGGGGTCACTTGGACTGCCCGGGCAAGCATCCAAAATTGGCGTGGCATCGCATCCTCCTCGGACGGGACCAAACTGGCTGCAATAGCGGTTGGCATGATGTCTGGCGGCGGCCAGATCTACACCTCGACAGATTCCGGGGAGACTTGGACAACCGTATCAAGCAGCCAGCAGTGGAAGGGCATCGCCTCCTCCGCAGACGGGACCAAGCTGGCCGCCACGGTAGAGGACGGCCAGATCTACGTCGGCACCAACCAGCTCTTTTCTGCCGGATCTCAAGGCACGATGGCCAGCTTCCAATACACCGGCAGTGGGCGATGGGTCCGAATGGTCCAAGCTCCCTAACCGTGAAGGACATCGGCAACAAGCGACCACCCATGAAGCCAACGCTCACTTCCCTCATCGCCAGCGCGTCACTGTGCCTGCCTCTGCATGCGACGGGCAGCAGCAGCGCGGATTTTTCCATTGCCGCGGAAACCACGGATTCCGGTGGCTGTCGCAGCACCAGCGCCAACTACAGCAATGACGGCAGCGCCGGCCTGGTCGCGGGGGTCTCGACCGCCGCCACCGAAACGGCGAAGGCAGGCTATATCGCCCAACTCTTCGACGTGACCGGACTCGTCATCGCTGCCGCTTCCACGGACATGAATGAAACCGGCACGCTCCAACTCTCCGCCTCGCAGCTTTTGGACGACGCGTCGCTCCTGGCTGTCGATGCAGGTGCGGTCGCCTGGAGTTTGGTCAGCGGGCCAATCACCGGCGTGTCGAGTTCCGGCCTCGTCACGGCGGGTGCCGTATATCAGAAAACGGCCGCGGTCGTGAGCGGTTCGTTCGCCACCTTCAGCGCATCGCTCGCGCTCAACGTGCTCGACACGATCCCCGACAACTATGGCATGTATGCCGGCGACGGACTCTCCGATAACTGGCAGGTGCAATACTTCGGATCTAACAACCCGAAAGCCGGGCCGACTGTGGATGCCGACGGCAGCGGCCAGAACAACCTTTTCAAGTGGATCGCCGGGCTCAATCCAGTCGATGGATCACGTTTCACGGCGGCGGCATCACCGATCCCTGGCCAACCCGGCAAGATGTGGTTCTCATTCTCGCCACTCGTCGCTGGCCGCACTTACACCGTGGAAAAAAACGATACGCTGCTGCCAGGTGCTTGGCATGCTCTCACAGGTTTCTCGCAGTCTGACAGCGGCACCACGCGCACGGTCACGGACAATACGGCCCCAGGCACCCACAGGTTTTACAGGGTGCTCATCGGCATGCCTTGAGCTCCGCTTCTCCGCATGACCTGACTAACTTGGCCCGGCGGCGGCATGGTACGAAGCGCCGACTTCAGCCAGCCTGACTCGCCGGCTAAAGCCAGCGCTCCATTGTGCAGTCCACGTTACTCTATGTTCCGTACGGGCAGTGGGGCTGGCAGAGTACGGGCACTGCGCCCATTGCGCTGTACTGAGAGCACGGCCTGCCGCGAGACGCGGCAGCCACAGCCACGACCGCGGCAGCCACTGGAATAATTGCAGGCTTGGCTTGGCGGGATGAGGGGAAATGGGTAATAATGACGGCGATGGCAAGTTGTGAGCATTGCGGGACAGAATATGCGCGGCAGAAAGGCGCAGTGGAGCGGTATTGTTGCCGAGGCTGCGAGTTTGTGGCGGCGATGATCGCGGACAACGGGTTTGAACAATTTTATGACCTCAAGCGGGGGCTGGCGGTGGCCCCGGTGAGGAGTCGGCCGTTTGAGGAGCACGATTTTTCCTGGCTGGATGAGAAGGTGGCAGAGGCGGAACGCAGAGCGTTGCCGCAGGGGGAGGCGGCGCACATGGAGTTGTCTTTGGAAGGGATTTCCTGTGTCGGCTGCGTCTGGTTGGTGGAAAAACTCTTTGTCCGCCACGCCGGTGCGGTGCGGGCCGCAGCCAACCCATCCAGCGGACGTCTGTACTTGGAATGGGTGCCGACGCACTGTGAGTTGGAGGGGTTCTTGCGCGAGTTGTGTCAGTTTGGCTATGTGGCCGCTCCGGCGGGCGCGGTGAGCGGGGATCATGAACGGCTGCGCCTGGCGGCACGCATCGGCTTGTGCGGGGCGTTTGCACTCAACACGATGGCCTTCACCCTGCCGGTGTATTTGGACATGCCCGCGGATTTTGAATTTGCCGCAGTGTTCCGCTTGATTGCCTTGGCATCGGCAACCTTGTCGATGTTGGCCGGCGGCGGCTACTTCATGGAGCGGGCGTGGCGCTCGCTGCGGGCCGGCAGCCTGCACATTGACCTGCCCATCGCCCTGGGCTTGCTCGCGGCTTACGCCGGTTCCATTGGCGGCTGGATCATGAAATACGAGCGGCTGGTCTACTTCGATTTCGTGTCGGTTTTCGTGTTTTTAATGTTGAGCGGGCGCTATTTGCAGACATCTGCGGTGGAGAAAAACCGCCGCCGACTCGTGCGGCGGCAACCGGTGCCCGATGCGCTGCCACTCCTGGATCAAGGCGGGGCCATGGTCGGGCGGGAGGCGCTGGCTCCCGGCCTGAGGTTTTTGCTAGGGCCGGGGCAAGCCCTACCGGTCAGCGGGGTGATGGTGACCGGAGAGGCGGATTTTTCGCTGGAGTGGATTCACGGCGAGGCTGTGCCGCAGCGGTTTGCGGCGGGGTCGCGCTTGCCGGCGGGGGCGATCTTGCTGAGCCGGGCGGCGGCGGCGGTGGAGGCGAGCGAGCGCTGGGAGGACTCACTGCTGGCCAAGTTGACGGCACCCCTGGCGGGGGATCGTGGCTCGCCGGGCTTGGCCCGGCTGCTGCGGATTTACCTGATCGTGGTGCTGGTGCTGGGAGTAACGGCCTTGGGGTATTGGAGTGCGGGGGGGGCTGGGTTGACGGGCTTGCAGGCGATGATCTCGGTATTTGTGGTGTCTTGTCCTTGTGCGCTGGGACTGTCGATTCCGCTGGCGGACGACCTGGCGGCAACGGCGATGGAACGGCTCGGCGTGTATGTGCGAACGGCCGGTGTATGGCAGCGGTTGCGGCGGGTGCGCAAGGTGGTGTTTGACAAAACCGGAACCCTGACCTTGGAACGGCCGGTGCTGGAAAATCCGGAGGCCGTGGCGGGCTTGGATGAGGCCGCCGCGCTGGCCTTGGCCCAACTGACGCGCGGCTCACTGCATCCGGTGGCACGAACATTGCTCGAAGCCTTGGGCATGCGGGGACAAAAGTTGCTGGCACAGCACCCCGGCACCATGCCCGAGGAGTTTGCCGGACTCGGTGTGGCGATTAACTCTCCGGCAGGTCGCTGGTCGCTGGGCCGGGCGGGATGGTCTGGGATGGATGCGACAGGGGCTGCCGCCGCCACCACGGCAGGCAGCGAATTGCGCTTGGACAGCGAGTGGGTGGCCGCCTTTCAATTCAGCGAAGCCCTCCGCCCCGGCGCTGCAGCCATGTTGCGGCGCTTAGAGCGACGCGGGCTGGCCCTGTATATTCTCTCCGGGGATCATCCGGACAAGGTGGCGAGCATGGCGCGGGCCCTGAGCTTGCCTGCCGCACACGCCCACGGCGGCCTCTCGCCCGAAGAAAAATCTCAGCATGTGAATCTGGTAAGCCGCCAGGACACGCTATATCTGGGCGACGGGGCCAATGATTCGCTCGCCTTTGATTCGGCGCTGGTGACGGGGACGCCGGTGGTGGACCGCAGTTTTTTGGAGTCGAAGGCGGATTTTTACGCCTTGGGAGCGGGGCTTGGGTTTCTTCCCCCTCTGCTCCAGATGGCCTCCATCCGGGCGGTCGCCGTCCGCGCGGCTTTCAGTTTCGCCTTGGTCTATAATCTCACCACGGTGAGTTTTGCAATGAGCGGCCGAATGAGCCCGTTGCTGGCCGCCATTCTCATGCCGCTGAGCTCGATTGTGTCGATTTTACTGGTGGTGACGATTTTTCGCGTCCTGGCTGCGAAGAATGAGATTGAAAAAGTGCTAGCCGCTCCCTAGTCTTGCTTAGAACAATCATTGAGAACGATATGTCGGCTACCATCCACGCACATAAATCCTTTGAAAACTCGCTGCTCAACAAAATTCTGCAGTCGGACCGATTCAAGATCTATCAGGATGCGTTTCGTCTCACCACTGGCCTGCCGTTGCGCTTGGCCTCGGCAGATGCCGATTATTGGAGTCTCGATGACAACACCGTCAACCGCAGTCCGTTTTGCGAGGCCCTCAACCAGGGCGGCCATGCCTGCAGCGCCTGCAGCGAAACCAACCGCCGCCTCATACACGAGGCGGAAGTCCATGGCTCCTCCACCTGCAATTGTTTTGCCGGCCTTTGCGCCACTGCGGTGCCAGTCAAATTGGGGGCCTCTGTCATTGGGTTTTTGAAAACCGGTCAGGTCTTCACCAAAGTGCCAAGCGAAGCCCAATTCACCGAAATGCTCGGCTCGCTGGGCCGCAAGACGCTCAGTGCGGCATCGATCAGCCAACTCAAGAGCGCCTATCTGAATACCCAGGCGGTCGACCCGCAACGCTACCACAGCATGATCACCATCTTGCAAACCTTCGCCGAGCACCTCAGCGAGCATGCTGAATCGCTGGCGATCATCGAGGAAGGCAGCGAACCGGCAGCCGTGGCCCGCGCCCGCAAATTCATTCATGCCCACATCGATCAGCCATTGCCGCTGGGCCAAGTGGCCCGCGCAGCCGGCTTGAGCGAATCGCATTTTTGCCGGCTTTTCAAAGATTCCACGGGGCTGACGCTCACCGATTATGTGAACCGCTGCCGGATTGACTGGGCGAAACGCGAGTTGCTGCGCCCCGAGGCGCGCATCTCGGAAATCGCCTTTCTAGTCGGTTACCAATCGTTGTCACAATTCAACCGCAGCTTCGCCCGGATTGCGGCGGTATCGCCCACCCAGTACCGGCGCCAGCGGCTGGAACTAGCCGCCTCATAGCGGAGCTTCGCCTGTTCGGAGCCAGCCACCAACCCCGCTAAAATTTCAGTTTGCATCACTCGGCCCATGGAAGAGCGCTACGAGATCCGGGGAAAAATTGGCCAAGGCGGGATGGGTTCGGTGTTCCGGGCCTATGACACGCGGATGAACCGCGAGGTCGCCATCAAGCGGATCCAGCAGGAAGGAGATCCCGCCCTCCAGCAAGCCACCTCGCATCAGATGGTCAAGGAAGCTGCGGCGCTCGCCTTGCTGCAACATCCCCACATCGTCACGGTCTACGACGTGGGCTCGGATGAGGATGGGCCCTATGTGGTCATGGAATTGATCAGCGGCCATACGCTCGATGAACTCATCGAACGCGCGCCGCTCACTTGGCCGGACTTTCGCGAACTCGCCCTGCAAACCCAGGAAGCCCTCATCGCCGCCCAAGAACTCAATCTGGTCCACCGCGACCTCAAACCCGGCAATCTCATGCTCACCTGGCTGCCCTCCGGTAGATTCCAGGTGAAAATCGTCGATTTCGGATTAGCTCATCTTGCCGGTGCCACCGCGCTCGACCATCTGGAAAATGCGGAGGCCGTCTATGGCTCGATATTTTTCATGTGCCCCGAGCATTTTGAGCGAGCGCGACTGGACCTGCGCTCGGACATGTATTCCATGGGCTGCGTTTACTACAACGCCTTGGCCGGGATGTATCCGTTCAACGGGGAGACCGGGCTGGAAGTGATGACCGCCCACCTGCACCACCAGATCATTCCCTTGCAAGACCTGCGTCCGGATATTCCGCAGTGGGCTTGCGACTGGGTGATGTGGCACCTCAACCGGCTTAATACGGATCGCCCGCAAAACGCCCGTGAATCCCTGAAAGTTTTCCTGCAAAACGCCCATGTGGGCGCCTCGGCCACCAGAGCCAAGCTCGCACAGGCCGCCACCGGGCGGATCCAGATCCCGAGCAACCCGGGGGCCGCTGCGCCAGGGGCCGCTATGCTCGAACCTCCGCGCACCCAAACTGCTCCCCTACCGCTGCTGCCTCCCGAAGGCTCCAAGCCGAGCGTTCACGCCTCGCCGCCCCCGCCGCCGCCCCCGGTCGCAGCGCCAGCAGCACCGGTCGCACCACGCTTGGCCCCCGCCCCCAAGTCCGCCTCTGTTCCGCATGCCCCGGGACACGTCCCTGCACACGTCCCGCAGCACGCTCCCTTGGTGGCTCCCAAACGCCGCCAGCTGAGCCAGCAGGCCAGAATTGGGATTAAGATTGCGGTGGCACTGGTGATGGCACTGGTGGCCTTGGTCGTCTACCTCAAAACTCCCAGCCCACAGATGGTGGCCCTCACCCGCCTGCTGGATGCCGCCGCCTCAGAAGATGCTAAAAATGTCCCGGACGGTCAGAAAGAGCTCAGCGTCACCAAAGACTCGCTGGAGATGCTGCTCAAAGCCACCTCCACCCCGGGTGTCACCAAGACCCCGGCCCGGGTGTATTTGGCCCTGCGTTATGCCAAGCCCGCGCCGGGCAGCGAGCTGGACGTGGATGCCATGATGGTGGCTTTTATCCTCAAGCAATTCACCAACGACCGTTGCGACAAGCCATTGCTCGAGGTGTTGCGCAAACGCAGGAACCAGGCCGTCGCCCCGCCCCTCCTCGAGTTTTGCCGCATCACGGCCAACACCCAGGCCGCCCTCGCCGTTATCCAGGTTTGCCGCAGCCTCGCCGCCGAGGAGGATTTCGCCAAATTCATCGACATCATCGACTTCACCGGCAATCCCACTATCCGCCAAGCCACCGAAGACGCCGCCGCCGCCATCCTTAAAAAATCCAGTCACCGCCTGTCGCTCGGCATCAAGGTGAGCAACTCGCATGCCACCGCCACCCATGCCGAGGTCAAGTATGCACTCATCCGCCTGCTGGGCTGCGTCGGCGGTGGAAAAGCCGCCGCCACCGTCACCGCGGCCCTCGCCGCCACCGATCCAGACGAGCAACTCGCCGCCGCCGTCGCCCTCGCCTCCTGGCCTGACGATACGATGTTTGAACGGCTCATCAACTATCTCGACACCCTGACCAACGCCCCATCGCGGGCACTCGTGTTTGATGCCTGTGTCCGCTTCGTCGCCAGCCCAAACCCGACCCGCTCCCCGGAAAATAACCTCAAACTCTGGGACTTGCTCGCCAACAACGCCAAGTCCCCCGCCGAAATCACCCAGCTCGCCCGCGCCCGCGCCGCCAGTAAAAAGTGATCGTGCCCGTGCAAACGCCTCGTTCACAAACTCTTTGCTGCCGATCACCGCAGCAGGCTTCGTTTGAAGCGCAGCGCCAAACAAAACCTGCCCCGGCGTAGCTTCGCCGCAGGCGAAACGAAGCCGGGCCTAACCACCCCGACCTCGCGCTCCAAACGAAGCCCGGGCAAGCCGGACATAACAGTTAACGCCTTAGGCCGCCATCGTTCGCGCCGCCACTCCGCTTTCCACGATCACGCTCTTGAAGCGCTCTTCCCACAATGTTCCTGAACGCGTATGCACTCGGTTGAACCACCGCGTGAAACGAATGACTCTCTACTATTTATCTGTCACCTTGTATAGAACGTCAGCAGATTCCATTAAAACAAACGGCGCGTTCGGTAAGCTGACGGTTCGGGATTTCTGGCTGCGTGAGAATTGGACGGATAGTGGCGCATCGGCGGCGGCAATCATCGCGGCACAAAACGCGGCAACATCGGGCGTTTTGCGCTGATTCACCGCTTGTATGAGGTCGTCTTTTTGAAACCCTAAACCGGCGGCAAGTGAGCCGGGTGAAACTTGCTGTAACTGGACGCCACCGTCGTCTTTGCTGACCCCGAAGGCGGAAAACTCCTGACCTTCTATCGTGTGAAGGCTGGCACCAATCCAATAACGTGTGCCGACAGCGGCGGCTGGCTCCGCAGGTGGGGCTGCAGTCGCGGCCAATGGCGGAATGACCGGAGCGGCGGCACGCGCTTTGAGCGATGGTTTTTGCACGCCGAATTGATCCATCGGAAAATTCTGAAAGCCGAGCTTCAGCGCGGGCGATTCGGGCCTGACCCGAAAGTCGCCTTGCGCCGGCTCAATGAACAACGGATCACCAGTTAGGGAATGCGCGTCGCAGCCGTCGGCGGCATGGGCCTTACGGTCAGCATCGGTGGTGGTGAACAGGTTATAATCGATTTCCTTACCCCAGTGACCGGTCTTCATGATGGCGGGTCGATAAGCTTTCATGAAAATATTGCGAGTGACAACGTCTCGGCAGTCGGCATACCAGACGTGGGGATGAAGACTATTGTTGATAGTGATATTGTTAGTGACTCTACGGTGAAATCCTTCGCGTAGCTTGAGGCCGCCGCCAAGACAGAGATTGTTGGTGATTTCGTAGTTGGACGAACCGTCATCGAGATCGATGTCCCAGCCGTGATCGCAGCGCCAGCGGTTGTTGCGGAGGATGGTGGGCTTGACGGCATCGAGCAGCGCAAGATGCGGAAGTTGATTTTCCGGCACGTCACCGAGTTTCCAGTAGCGGTCACGCCCCCAAGAGTTAAAGCTGCCGTGATCGCCGGTTTCCTTGACAGTATCGAACACATCACAAGCCTCGATCAGATGTCCGCCCCAGCAACCATCGCCGATGTTGATACCGGCTCGTGGCATGTCATGGATGGTGCAATGACGGACGGTGATGTTTTGGGCGACGTCGATATTGACGCCAGCGGTTTGTTTTTCCACGCGACCGGTTAGATAAATAAGACAGTCATCCACTAGGCAATCGGCCGGGTAGTTGTTGGATTTCGGGCCGGGAGTTTGATCGATCCCGGAGAGCTTCTGGCGCTGACTGTGGTTGAAAAGCGGATTGCGAATAGCGGCATAATCGCCGAGAAAAACAATGCCACTGGCACCGGCTTTCGCGATTTCACAACCGCGAATGGTGATGCGGCGGTTAAAATTGTTAGCGAAGACTGCGTTGCCGCCTACCTGATCAATGAGGCTGTCCTGAAGCAAGCAATCCGTGGTACCGTTAAAGAGGATCGCGCCGCCGCGATAAATCGCCCAGTCAGTGCGAAGCAGTGGCTCCTTAGTTTCCATCATCGTGCGATTGGCGTGCCGGAAGGTGAGGCCTTTGATGGTGACCGCGCGCACCGGGTTGGATTCCGTGCCGCGGAGTTCCACCAGGGTCGTCAGACGGGTCACCTCGACGGTGGCATTGGCGGGATCGAAGCCAGCGGGCGGATGGAAATAGAGCGTGTGGGAGTTCGTATTGAGAAACCACTCGCCCGGCGCGTCGAGTTCTTCAAAAATATTTTCAACAAAGCGAATCGTTTTGTGAATAGCACCGCCGCGATTGTTTTGCCACCCGCCGGTGAGCTCGACCTCTCCGTCGAGATTTTTACCGGTGATTCGCCAGGTGAAGCCGCCCCAAAGGGCTGGATGCATGGCATGAAAATAGCCGCCAGCGGGATCCGCCCAGCGGGCCACGCGCTCCTTGGCGATGGCATCTGCCGCGGAGCCATCGAAGTATCGGGCCTTGGGGTCGAAGTTCGGGTAGCGGGCGAGAATTTGGCGCTCACCATTGACGAAAATTTCCTCGGTCTGCACGTCTGCTGGGACTTGGGCCTGGAGGATGCCGTTTGAGTAGGGCTGCCATTTGAGATCCAACTTGACGCCGCCGCTGATGACCGGGATTTCACCGTCCACGGCCTGCCATGTCACTTGAGAATCTACGGGAGTAAGCAGCAGAGTTTCCGGCAGGTAATGGGTGCCGCCGGCGAGTTGAATGGTCACGGGTTTCGTCGCCTGCCGCGCCGCATCACGAGCTTTTTGTAACGTGCCGAACGGCGCTGTTTGGGTGCCAAGGGCTTGATCATTTCCTGATGGGGAAACAAAAATACCCGTCGCACCCACACTTGAAATTGTTAGATAAAGCGCCATCATTTGAGCCAAGTTGATGGCAGGATGCACGGGTGGAAATAAGTGGTTCATACTTGGCTGGTAGCAAATACGTGGATATCGCCTCGATTTCTCAATTTTCTCAACAGGACAAAATCAATAGGCCCATACACCCACTCTCCACCCACGCATTTTCCACCGACTAAGGGACAGACAAATAGTCGTGGATGGGTACACCACCGACTAAGGGACAGACACCGACTAAGGGACAGACACCGACTAAGGGACAGACACCGACTAAGGGACAGACACCGACTAAGGGACAGACAAATAGTCGTGGATGGGTAAGCTGCGGCATGCACTGCGCCTTGCTCTTAGCTATGCCTTGGCAAACTGATGGGCTGCCCGGGTCCGCTCTTGCCGGCTACTTCCAGCCGCCGCCGAGGGCTTTGGCTAGAGCGGCGAGTGAGATGCGGTGCTGGGCGTCCACCGCGCTAAGAGCGAGGCGGGTTTGCAGCACTGTGCGGTCGGCATCGACGACTTCGAGGTAGCTGGTGAGGCCCTGGTTGTAGCGTTCCTGTGAGAGTTGGCGGGTGTCTTTGGAGCTGGCTAGGGCGGCATCGAGCGCGCTGCGGGACCGCGCCAAGCCTTTGAGATCGGCCAAGGCATCTTCAACCTCGCGCAGGGCGACGAGCAACGTCTGGCGGTACCCGGCCAGGGCTTCGTCGTAGCTGCTGCGGGCCGCGGCGAGCCTAGACTGGTTGGCGCCGGCATTGAATACGGGAGCCACGGCCCCGGCACCCAGCGACAGGATGCGGCTTTCCGCGCTGAGGAAATTGGCGGCGTTAAGCGACTCCAGACCGGCTTCTCCCAGGAGGCTGAAATTCGGATAGAAAGCGGTTTGGGCGACGCCTATCTGGGCGTTGACGGCGCGCAAGTGAAGAGCGGCGGCGCGCACGTCGGGGCGGCGCAGCAGCACGCTGGCCGGCAAGCCGGCCAGGATAGTGGGCAGCGGCGGATTCACCACCTTGGCCGGCAGCGCAAAATCAGCTGGGCGGCTGCCGCACAACACGGCCAAGGCATGTTCCGCCGAGCCGCGCTGGCGTTGGACCACCGCCAGATCATTGTTGGCGAGTTCCAACTCTGTGCGGGCGCGACTGGTGGCCAAGCCGTCGGTCAGGCCGGCGTCGGTTTTGGTTTGCTGCAAATCGAGCGCCTCCTTGCGGCTGACCAGCGTGTCCCTAACGACGGCGTCCTGGACATCCAGCCCGCGCAACACGAAATATTGGCGCGCCACCTCGGTGGCCAGACCGAGGCGCTGCGCGTCAAACAGCGCGGCGCTCGCGTCGGCCTGGGCGGTCGAGCTTTCGAGCAAGCGCCGGTTGCGTCCCCACAGATCCGGATCGTAGGCGAGTTTGAAGCTGCCGCGGTAGTCCTCGTTGGTGAGCTTCATGAAGGGGAGGCTGGCCACATGCCCCGACGTGCGGTCGATGCCTGCGGAGGCGGCCACGTCCAAGGTGGGAAACAAACGGGCGCGATCCACTCCGACTAGGGCGCGGGCGGTTTCCACGCGGGCTTTGGCGGCGGCCAGATCGTTGTTGGCAGCCAACGAGCGCGCCACAAGTCGGTTGAGCTTGGCGTCGCCAAAAAGTTTCCACCAGTCATCTGGCAGGTGTTGGGTGGTGCTGTTGCGAGTTTCCTTCCATTGGTTGGAGCCGCTGGCAAGGGGCAGCTTGAAATCCGGGCCGATTCGGCATGAGCCGAGCAACAAGGCGGTGGGCAGCAGCAACAGACGTGGATTCATGGGGAGAAAGGCGGTTGGCGGGCGTCGGCGTCCAAGGGCGGAAATGGCTCGTGGTTGGGGTGGCGATGCGGCATCAAGCGTATGCCAAACTCACTGCCGAAGGCAGTGAGCTAAGGCCAAGCCACGCCAAACTCAAGCCCAATTGCAGCGCTCGCGCGGTTCTATCAATCGCAAAGGGCACGTCTTGTTCTTCTTTCAGCTTTGAGGCGCCCCTCAGGGGTGAAAAAATCGGCACGCCCAATTCCACCAACAAAACCTGATCTCGACCGCTATTTCACGGAGTTGACATGGTAAGCCCGGCGATTTTCAATCAAACCGACGAGCAATTTGTACTCGGCATGCGCCTGGCAGAGGGTTCGATTCATTTCGGAGACAATCCGCCCTACCTGCCCTTCCTGTGGATCATGGACAAAAAGGCCGCCGCTGCCGCGATGCAACGCGTGGACGCCAAGTGATTCGGCAGGCTTATGGGGTGGTGACACGTGCCAGCAAGCTGGCTTCACCGGGCGGGGGCGAGCCCCCGCACTCCCTGCAAGCGCTCACCCACGGAGTGCGACGACTTGTCGCCGCCTTGCGCTTAGGGCGGACTTGTCCACTGCGGCGCGGCGCGGCCAATGGTGTGCCGGTGGCTCGTCGCACTTCCGGGGCGCTGGCGCACTCCGGGAGTGCGACAGCTTGCTGTCGCCAGGCCAAGCCAGCTTGCTGGCGAGTGCGCATCTCAGTGACAGCTAATAAACGGCTCCGCGCCACGCCGGGCAAGCCCGCCCAGCCACCAGGCGGGGGCGAGCCACCGCACTCAAGGAGGGTTTTTTGGGGGGACACGTGGCGCGCATTGACATTTTGCCCGGGCCCGTCTTAAGTTGCTGCCGATGCGGATTGGCCTATGCGTGATGGTGCTTGGACTGGCGGTGTCATCACTCGGATGCGGGCTGGTGCACTATGGCAACACGTGGAAAGTCGCGGTGGCCAATCAGGTGGACCGCTTGGGCTACAGCAATTGGATCGTCATCGCCGAGGCCTCACTGCCCGCGCAAAACCGTCCGGGCATCCGCCAGGTGACGGCCAACGTGGAGAGCCCCGAGGTGCTCGACTACGTGCTCAGTACCTTGGAGAAAACCCAACGGGTGCGGCCGCAAATCTACCTGACCCGCGAACTGAGTGCCCTCGACAACGATTATACCCCCGGCATCGACGAGCACCGCCGCCATCTGACCACCGCACTGCGTTCCCACGAAACGACCGAACTGGAGCAACAATCGCTGCTGACACTGTTGGAAGACGCCAGCCACAACTTCGATGTGCTGGTCATCCGCACGCCCACCTCCTTGCCCTACACCTCGATGTTCATTGAATTGCAGCCCGGCTACTGGGATGCGGAGTCCGAAATCCGCCTGCGCGAACGAATTTCACGCGAACGCATGGATAAGCTCGCACGCCCCACCCTCTAACCTGCATGCTGCGCCGCGTGAGCCGTAAAGACGAAGAACTCCGCCATGAACGTGAAGCTGCCTGGGTCGGTGATGCCGTACTCGCGTTGTTTGCCCGCCAATTTGTCCTGCGTGAACGCCAAACCATGGATGGCGAGTGGTTCACCCGCCTGACTTCCAATGAGTTTCTCAGCGCTTTCGGCAACCCCACGCGGGTCGAGGCCGGCATCGGCAAACGCTACCTAGAGGGCGGTCTGGAGGCCGCCTTCGAGTGGATGGACGCCGAACTCATCCCCCTGTTCCGCAAGCAAATCGCCAAACGCGGATAGCGCGCGGTAACAGGTGCAGCGCATTCTAGCGGCGCGTCTATGACCGCCAATGCCCATGAATCGCCAATGCATCTCATTCGCATCGACGCTCACAGAGCGCCGCCACAATGCGGCAGGTCCCAGCGCCGCGTTTTTGTTGGAAAAATCCGCGGGGCCGCGCCGCTTCCCCAGCGTGACGGATGCCACCAATGAAATCGCCGACTCGCCGGTATGGGCACGCGCCGACGCCTTTGCCCCCGCCCCGCAGGGCTGGGGCTGGCTCGATGTGAAACGGCGCCAACACCCCAGCGAGTCGTTCGAGGCGCTGGCCAAGGCCGTGCGCGACGACCGCCAAAGCACGATTTTGCTGGTGTGGACGCCGGAGCAGGCCCGCATGTGCCTGCCCGAAGAGGTCGACGGGCTGGATGCAGCGATGGCGGTGGCCCGCGAGCGCTGGACGCAGGATGACCTGAGCGCCGCAACTACACGCCTGCGCTGGTTCAGCATCTTGCTGGCGGGCTTTGCCACGCAGGCATTTTTTCAAGCGATGACTCAGCTCGCCAAGGCCGCCGCCCACTTCGGGCAGGTGTTGGAGTGGCGCCAACGCGTCATGTTGGCGGGTCGAGCGGTGCTAGGCTCGATGCCTCTAGGTTTGGCGATGCTGTTGTTCGTGATGTTTGGATTCATTCCGTGGTATCAAGCCCGCAAGCGCCGCGCTGAGCTTGCGTCCTGGAACCCCGCAGGCACCGCCGCACGGGTTCCCGCCCTGCGCTTCGAAACTTGGCTCGAACTCCAGCGCGCCCCGACCACGATGGTCCTGCTAAGCCTAATGGGCCTCGTCGGCCTGGCCCAATTACTGCCGGGTGACTCGATTGCGGCGGCCGGGCTGGTCAAGTCCGACTATCTGCGCGGCGAGTGGTGGCGGCTGTTCACCGCGCCATTCCTGCACGGCAATATCGTGCATTTCCTCATGAATATGGCGGCTCTGGCCTACCTCGGCAAGCGCTTGGAGGTGTTTGCCCGCTGGCCGCACCTGGCATTGGTGTTTGTGTTTGCCGCAGTGGTCGGCGGCGATGCCTCGGCCATGTGGGTGAAAGCCAACTCGGTGGGGGCCTCCGGCGGCCTGATGGGTTGGCTCGGGTTTCTCATCGTCTTCGAAACCCTCCACGGCAAACTCGCCCCGCGCTCCGCCAGACGCCGCCTCATTGCCGGCGTTCTGCTCACCGCTGGCATCGGCCTGCTCGGCTACCGCTTCATCGACAATGCCGCCCACCTCGGCGGACTACTCGCGGGCATGACCTATGCCGCCATCGTGTTTCCCAAAAGCGCCTCGCCCAAACGCCCCGGCAGCACCTTCACCGATCTGCTAGCCGGCAGTGCCGCGCTGGCCGTGTTGGTGGCCGCCGCCGGCCTGGCGATCTGGCACATCGCGGGAGCCGGCGCGGTCCACTGATGCCGCCTCACAGGAGGATGATTCTAAAAAACCGCAGTTAGATGGCAATCCGACGGTACCTTCACCACGAAGGAACAGATTAGATCGGGTGACACGGATGGAATGGAAAGTTGATTGTAGGGCTCCAATTCACCCAACAGGTGCAGTGATCATTTTCCATAACGCATTCGTCATTCGTAAAATCCTTGTAATCCGCGATTATCCACGTCTCGCACCACCATCTACCCCAACGCTGTAGTTTCTTCACCCGGTCCACCCTTGGTTTTGCCGCGCACGAGGCGTGCCTCGCGGAAAAAACCCTGCAACAAGCCCAGGCATTCCTCGCCCAAGACCCCGGCACTCACCTCGCAGCGGTGATTGAGCGGCGGATTTGAATCCAACAAATTAATCCAGCTGCCCGCCGCACCGCTTTTGGGATCGGGGCAGCCGTATACCACCCGCTCCGGGCGGCAATGCACGATGGCCCCGGCGCACATCGGGCATGGCTCCTTGGTGACGTACAGCGTGCATTTTTCCAATCGCCAATTGCCGATCGCTTGTTGGGCGATGCCCAAGGCGAGCATTTCGGCATGGGCGGTGGCGTCTTGGAGGGTTTCGACCTGATTCCAAGCCCGCGCTATCACCCGCCCCTCGTGCACCACCACCGCGCCCACCGGCACCTCGGTGGCTGCGTACGCCTTGCGTGCCTCGCGCAGCGCCTGGCTCATGAAATACTCGTCACTCTGCAAATCGATGATCAATGGTTGCGGGTCCACGCCCGCAGGCATAGCCAGTCTGGCAGCTCCTGCCAAGCGGCATCGGAGAATTCACAACTTGTTCACCAACGCAAGACTTCGCATCTCCCTCACGTTGCTCGCTGTGCTGGTGGTGGGAGCGGTCACCCTGCAGAAGGCTATTTTTTCTTGAACGCGCGCGGACTGATATCACGGTGTACACGCTTGCCGCGCAGGCGGTACTCGATAGCAGGGACATTTATGGGTTAGCGAATGTGCGGGGTTGGAAATATGTCTATCCACCGCTCTTTGCCATCGCGATGGTCCCGTTGGCTAAACCCCCACTGTGGGCTGCCGTCACCGCTTGGCATCGTCCACCCTGGTCATTTTATTCATCACCATCACCACCCGCAACTGCGTTGAAATTGCCAAATTTTATGGTGTGCTCTGCTGGGGCACTCTCTGCCTCTGGCTCACCTGCATGATCTTTTGCCTCAGGGGCACCGACCAACCTCACAATCTTGCCACCTCAAGCGAATTGCCTGATGCACGCGCTGCGCTTGGAATGACCCACAAGCTTTCCGGGCGCTTTTTCCCACGGAAAAGTAACTTTTGATGAATTTGGCTGCAACTACTCCCGTTGTGCGGAGTTTCCTCAGTTGTCGCGGCTCGGCTCACTGCCACCGCTTTCCTAGCTAACAAAACAAACACCGTCATGAAAGCCACCATTGTTACCCTAAGCTCCCTGGCCATCGCCACCACACTATCGTTCGCCCAAAATACGCCAGCCGGACCGCCGAAAGGCCACCCTGGCGGACCTGAAGGCAAGCGCCCGCCACCGGAAGAAGTTTTCAAGAAACACGATACTAACGGCGACGGCGTGCTCAGTCTCGAAGAATTCAAGGCCTCGCACCGCGCCAAGAAGGATGAAACCAAGGCCGAGGAAAGGTACAAAAAAATGGACGCCAACGGTGATGGCAAGGTGACGCTTGAGGAATTCAAGGCGTTCCACCGCGAGCACAAGCCCGGTGGTCCCGGCGGCAAAGGTCACGGCCCAGCCAAAGGCGGCGAAGCTCCACCCGCTGCTCCGGCTGGGCAATAAGCCTCAATCCAATCACAGATTACCAAGCGGTTCCGCGCCCGTTGCACGAGCGCGGAACTGTCGTTTGCAGGGGGCAAGTGCAGATCAGCAGATACGCCGTAAGCTTCATACTCTTTGACGTCCTGATGACCGGGAAAGTATCTCGCCAGTTCCATGACCTGATCGACACGCTTGCCGACGCGCTAACCAAATATTGTTAGATCTTTTTCCCAGTGTCTCCTTGGGCACGTTCGTGTCCTTGCGCATCCGTTCAAACACCTCGACCTGCTTTTGTCGATATAGCGGAATGCTGCGCACCATAGCTTCCATCACGTCTTGCCTGAGATTGACCACCCGGGTCTTCGAGTCGATGGAATCCCTGAGCGTCGATAGGTTCTTAACAATATCTTTAATCTGTTTTTCGACCCGTGAATCCATGCCTGGCAAATCCTTCTTGAGCAACTCAAAGCGCTCCTCGCCATAAAGGGACAGTCCCAAAGTGGAGAAACCAGTTGACGGCGGGCGCAATCGGGGTGATATATCAAAATGAGACGGGCACGTTGGATTGTTCCTGTGACGCCTGGGTCGACAA
>Ga0209084_1001327_pt1 | contig 21010 bp, 21 predicted proteins | sample C_130820_MF_Meta_FD_187309 | JGI IMG/M metagenome (GOLD analysis project Ga0209084, IMG submission 187309) | Freshwater microbial communities from Lake Croche, Canada to study carbon cycling - C_130820_MF_MetaG (SPAdes) (version 2) | ecosystem: Environmental > Aquatic > Freshwater > Lake...
GTCCCACGGGGCTGAACTGGCCAACAAGCTCGCCCATGAAACCGCCAGCGCCGACGGCGATGCTCACACTGGGGATGCTCACACCGGCGAAGCGGGCGACGCCCATGTCGATTCTCACGCCGATGCTCATGCGGGTCACGGTGTTCATCCCCACGAGTCGCCTCGCACGATGACCATCCCGTTGATCGTGCTGGCCTTCTTCGCTGCCATCGCCGGGCTGCTCAATCTCCCGTTCACCGAGAATCTCGAGTTCCTCAATCGCTGGCTCGAACCAGTGGTGGGCGCCACGCAGACACAACTCCACCTGTCCGGAAGTCAACTGGCAATCGAACTGATCACCTCCTCGGTGGTCGCTCTTCTCGGTATCAGCATCGCCTACGCCGTGTATCTCAAGCACAAGGTCGACGCCCGCAAGATCGAGCTTCCGCTGTTCGCCAATGGTTGGTACATCGACTCCACGATCACCAACTTCATGGGCGGACTGGGACGGAAGGGCTTCGAACTCATCGCCATGTTCGACAAGGTGGTCATTGATGGTGCAGTCAACGGTGTGGCCCGTGCCACCCGCGGGGGAGCGATGCGACTGCGCACCGTGCAGAGCGGTTATGTCCGCTGGTACGCGCTCATGATCGGGGTGGGCGCAGTGGTCATTGTGGCCTTCGTGCTTTCGCAGGTGTCGTTCTCATGAGTTCGATGATCCTCGCCAACGAAGCCGCCGCCAGCTTCCCCATCCTTCCCGCACTCGTGTTCCTGCCGATGGTGGGGGCAGCGGTTCTCGCCCTCATCCCGCGCTCGCGGCCCGAGATCTCTCGTCAGGTCGCCATCCTGTTCGCCCTCGCTACTGGCGTGCTCAGCATTGTGATGCTCTGCCAGTTCAAGACATCCGATGAGCATTTCCAGTTCACCGTGTCGCAGATGTGGGTGTCCTCGCTCGACATCAAGTTCTTCCTCGGTGTCGATGGCATCTCACTGTTCCTGGTGGTACTCACGGGCATCCTCTTCCCGATCGCCCTGTTCGCAGCCAAGCCCGACAACGACCCGAAGGGCTACTACGCGTGGCTCACCCTTCTCATGGGCGGTTGCATGGGTGCGTTCCTGTCACTTGATCTCTTCCTGTTCTTCCTGATGTTCGAGATCACGCTCGTGCCGCTCTACATGCTCATCGGCAAATGGGGCCACGGTCGTCGGGTCTATGCCGCCACGAAGTTCTTCCTCTACACGATGCTCGGTTCAGCATTCATGCTGGTCAGCATCGTGTCGCTGGCGGTTCTGGCCAAAGCAGGCGACAACGGCGCCATCACCTTCGACTTCACCAAGATCATCGCCAGCGACAATCTCGCCACTGGCACCGGTCGTTGGCTGTTCCTCGGTATGGCCATCGCATTCGCCGTGAAGGTTCCCGCGTTCCCGTTCCACACTTGGTTGCCCGATGCCCATACCGAAGCGCCGACCGCTGGCTCGATCGACCTCGCCGGCATTCTGCTCAAACTCGGAACGTACGGGTTCCTCCGCTTCGGTCTCGAGTTGTTCCCCGAGGCCACGGTGTGGTTCGCCCCGGTCATGCTCACCATTGGCGCCATCGGCATCATTTATGGCGGCATCGTGGCGGCCATGCAGAAGAACCTCAAGCGACTGGTCGCGTATTCGTCATTGGCGCATATGGGCTTCGCCATCATGGGTCTGTTCGCTCTCAACATGGAGGGTGTGCAGGGTTCGGTGCTGCAGATGGTCAACCACGGCATCTCCACCGGTGCCCTGTTCATCCTTCTGGGCTTCCTCTACAGCCGTCGTCACACCTACGAGATCTCCGAACTCAAGGGCATTGCCAAGGTGGCGCCGGTCTTCGCCGGCATCTTCACGATCGTCATGCTCTCCTCGATCGGCCTGCCCGGCCTCAACGGGTTCGTCGGCGAGTTCCTTGTACTGGTCGGAACCTTTGTGGCGCATCGCTGGTGGGCTGTCGTCGCCGCCGCCGGTGTGATCATCGCAGCGCTGTATTTGCTGTGGGCATATCAGCGTGTGTTCCAAGGGGAACCCGATGAGGCCAACGCCAGCTTCCCGGATCTGCGCATCTCCGAGCGTCTTGTCATGGTGCCGCTACTCGTCCTCATCGTGTTCCTCGGTGTGTATCCGAAGCCCATGCTCGACCGCATCGCTCCGTCGGTGAAGCGGGTCATCACCCGCATGGAACTCCAGGTCGACGGGTTCCACGAACCGGTCACGCAGGGCGGAAGCCAGCTTGGACCGATCAAGGAACTTCTGCATGAGCCGTCCTCCGGACACGGAGCGACCGAAGGCTCGGCGGAATCCGGCACCTCCAACGGTGAGCATGCGCTCGCCCCGATCGGTGTGGGAGTGATCCGATGAGCATCGTCACCTCCATCCTCGGTCAGACCCAACCGTTGATCTCCTCGAATCCGATGAACGCAGCCGAGAGCGCGCCGGTCCTGCATCTCGCCGGTCCCTCGGTCGATTGGCTGGCGCTCCTGCCGCTGCTGATCCTGCTCGTGGGCGGTCTGCTCATGCTCACGTTCTCCTCGTTCCTGCGAGGACGGGCGCCGAAGGGGCTCTTCGCCACGGTCACCGTGGTCATCGCCGCCGCCGCTGCGGTCAGTGCGCTGCCGGTCTGGGCGCGCGTCCAGAACTGGGACTCACTGTTGTGGTGGACCACGAACCATTCACAGCCCGGTGCTTTCAGCACCGTCGGTGGGTCGGTGGGCATCGATGGATTCAGTCTGTTCATCACCATCGTGCTGTGCACTGCAGTTGCGATGGCCGCACTTTTGGCGAATGCGTATCTGCGTCGTGAGGACATGGAAGGGCCTGAGTTCTATGTGCTCATGCTCATCTCCGCCTCTGGCGGCGTGATGATGGCGATGGCCAACGATCTCATCGTCATGTTCATCGGCATCGAAACCCTCTCCATCGCCGTCTACGTGCTCGCAGGTATGCATCTGCGTCGGGTCCAGTCACAGGAATCGGGCATCAAGTACTTCGTGCTCGGCGCCTTCTCCTCAGCCTTTCTGCTCTACGGCATTGCCATGATCTACGGGGCCACCGGTTCGGTGAATCTCATCCAGATCAAGGACTTCATGGCGGTCGTTGTGCCGGTGCACAACGGATTCCTGCTCCTCGGTCTCGCCCTGATCCTCGTCGGACTGGCCTTCAAGGTGGCCGCAGTTCCGTTCCATGCATGGAGCCCCGATGTCTACGACGGCGCTCCCACCCCGGCAGTCGCCTGGATGGCTTCTGGTGTGAAGGCAGCGGCGTTCGCCGGACTGGTGCGTGTGTTCGTGCTCACCTTCTCGAACTACGGGGCCACCTGGCGTCCCATCGTCTACGCCCTCGCCATTCTCTCGATGGTGGTCGGTGCGGCACTCGCCATCGTCCAGAGCAACGTCAAGCGCATGCTGGCCTACTCCTCGATCAGCCATGCCGGCTTCATGCTCATGGCGCTTCAGGCCAGTTCCGCGCAGGGCACCGCAGCGATCGCGTTCTACGTGGCCGTCTACACGTTCATGGTCGCCGGCTCCTTCGGCGTGGCGACCATCGTGGGACGGAAGGGCGATGGGCATCACTCGCTCGGCGACTACAAGGGTCTGTCCCGGAGCAACCCGGTGCTCGCCGCTGCGTTCACCCTGTTGCTGCTCGCCCAGGCGGGCATTCCCTTCACTGCTGGGTTCTTTGCGAAGTTCTACGCCATCACTGCAGCGGTCAACGCACACAGCACCCCATTGGCGATCATCGCCATGGTGTCGGCGGTCATCTCAGCGTTCCTCTATCTGCGTCTCATCGTCGCCATGTTCATGTCTGGCGGTGACGACGGTGCCGATGCGCCGCTGCCCGATGCCGCATCACGGATCCGCGTGCCGTTCAGTGCCGGTCTCGCACTCACGGTGTGTGTGGCGGTCACGGTCCTGTTCGGTCTGGTTCCCGACCTGCTCGTGAATCCAGCACGTGACGCGACCCCGGCGTTGGTCAAGGTCCAAGCCACAGGCACGCCAATGTCCTCGGTCACCGGTGGCTGAGCCGACGATGTCCCGAAGCTCCGAAAACGCAGCATCAGTAGCCCAACCCCTGTTCATCACGCAGACTGATGTCCATGCCGGCATCGATCACGCGAGAGGATTTCATGCCGTGCTCGGCCGATCTGTAGGCTCAAAATCTCATGTCTGAGTACTCCGATTTCGTCCGCCAGTACCTCACTGTTGCCATCTTCGCTGGCGTCGGCGTGGGCCTCGGCGCAGGCCTCCTCGGCATCGGCAAAATCTTCCGCCCGACCCGTCCGCAGGAGCAGAAGTACCTCACCTACGAGTCAGGTGTGGATGCCGTCGGTTCCGGCTGGTCGCAGAGCCAGATCCGCTACTACGTCTATGCACTGCTCTTCGTCATGTTCGACGTCGAAGCGGTCTTCATGTTCCCGTGGGCCACGCAGCTCGAGACCTACGGGGTCTTCGGTCTCGTCGAGATGATGGTCTTCGTCGCCATCCTCGCTCTCGGTCTTCTCTACGCATGGCGAAAGAAGGTGCTCCGATGGGTCTAGTCGAAAGCGGTCGGGTTCCGAAGCCGCTGTCCAAGCTTCTGAATCTTTCTCGCAAATACTCAATCTGGGCCTACCAATGGGGTCTGGCATGTTGCGCGATCGAGATGGGTGCGGCCTTTGCTTCACCCCGATACGACGTCATGCGTCTCGGAGTCATCCCCTTCCCGGCCAGTCCGCGTCAAGCCGACCTTGTCGTCATCGCCGGTACGGTCACCGACAAGCTTGCCCCTGCCGTGGTGCGTCTCTATGAGCAGATGCCTGATCCCAAGTACGTCATCTCCATGGGTTCGTGTGCCAACTGCGGCGGGCCGTACTGGGATAGCTACTCGGTCACCAAGGGTGTCGACCAGCTGATCCCCGTCGACGTCTACGTCCCCGGATGTCCGCCCCGACCGGAGGCATTGCTCGAAGGCATTCTGCTGTTGCAGGAACGAATCGCCCATGAGGACATGGCTGAGCGCTGGAAGGGTGAACCAATTGTCGTCAACTGATACCGCCACCGATTCAGCCGCCGAGAACGAAGCTGTTGTCGAGACCGACGCCGCCCGCGAGGCGGTGCTCGCCGAACTCACCGAACGGCTCGGCGCTGCCGTGCTCGGTTCCTATATCCGTCCCGGCGACGATCTTTGGGTGCGCGTCGAGCGCTCTGCGTGGCGCGATGCCGCTGAAGCAGCCAAGTCCATGGGATTCACCTTCTTCGACTACGTGTCGGCCATCGACTGGCTGCCATCTCCGTTCGGTCGCGACATGGACGCCCAGGAGGACCTCGTGGTCTCCGGCGCCGAACCGAAAGTGCCCGCACCGATCGTCCAGGGCTATGCCGGTGGCGACACCCGATTCCAGGTCATCGCTCGTCTTTACAACATCGCCACTGCCACGGGCATCCACTTCAAGGCCGATGTTCCTGTCGACGATCTCTCCCTGCCCACCTGGTCGGGTGTGTTCGCCGGTGCCAACTGGCATGAGCGCGAGACCTGCGAAATGTTCGGCATCACCTTCGACGGTCATCCGAACTTGATCAACATGTATCTCCCCACTGACTTCCAGGGATTCCCGCTGCGCAAGGACTTCCCACTGTTGGCCCGACGAGTTCGTCCATGGCCGGGCATCGTCGATGTCGAGCCCATGCCGGGCGTTGCCGATTCCGAGGAGGGCGAGGCCGAATGACCGCCGTCAGCGATCCCAGTCAACTCTCCGACCTCGTCGCCGAGGCCACCGATACCCGGGTCAATCTCGATTTCGAATCCGAGGGCATGACCCTCAACATGGGTCCGCAGCATCCGGCAACCCATGGCACGCTGCGCATCGTCGCCAAGCTCGACGGCGAGCAGGTCATCTCGGCCGAACCCATCTGCGGCTACATGCATCGCGGCTACGAGAAGATCGTCGAAGTCCGCACCTATCCGCAGGTCAATGCATTGATCAACCGGATCGACTGGCTCGGTAGCTTCGCCAACGAGGTTCCGTTCATCCTCGCCGCTGAGAAGCTCATGGGCGTCGAAGCCCCACCGCGCGCCCAATGGATCCGCACGATCCTGTTTGAAATGTCGCGAGTTGCCAACATCTCACTGTTTCTCGGAGATTTCGGTCTGCAGCTCGGCGGTATGACCGCAGGTTTCTATGCGTTCCGCGACCGCGAGCATGTGCTCAACATGATCGAATCGGCCACAGGCGGTCGATTCCACCCCAACTTCGATCGCATCGGCGGTCTCAAGGACGATCTCCCCAAGGGATGGATCGCCGATTCCCATGTCGCCATGGACAAACTCCTTGCGTTCTGCGACGAGATGGAAGACCTGCTGGTAGGTAACGAGATCTTCCAGTCCCGCACCCGTGGCATCGGCGTCATCCCGGCCGATATCGCTTTGAACTACGGCCTTTCCGGCGCCAACCTGCGTGCCTCCGGTGTCGACTGGGACCTCCGTCGCGACGGCTGTCCTCCGGGCCTTGTCTACGACCAAGCCGACTGGAAGGTCTGGACGCATCCCGACGGCGACTGCTTCGCCCGCACCTGGGTGCGTCTGCAGGAGACCCGCGAAGCCGCCAAGATCGTCAAGCAGTTGCTCGACACCATCCCGGCTGGGCCGGTCATGGCCAAGGTCCCTCGCATCATCAAGGTGCCCGAGGGCGAGGCGTATGTCGCCACTGAGAACCCGCTGGGCGAGATGGGCTACTACATCGCCTCCAAGGGAGACCTCGTCCCGTTCCGGGTCAAGATCCGCTCGGCCTCGTTCAACAACATCTCGATCGTGCCCTGGGTGGCTCGTGGTGCCTACGTGCCTGACCTCATCTCGATCCTCGGCAGCCTCTATTTCATCCTTGGTGATATCGACCGATGACCCCGTTGCTCGCCTCCTTTGATCCGCCGTACTGGCTTTCCACCGTCATCAAGGTGTTGGTCGTCGGCGCGGTCGTTCCCACCACCGCCCTCATCCTCGGTGTGGTCTTCCTGTTCAAGATCATGAGTTGGATGCAGAGCCGCCTCGGCCCGCAGGAAGCCGGCCCCCGTGGTCTTCTGCAGTTGCTTGCCGACGGTGTGAAGTTCATCCAGAAGGAAGACATCGCCCCCAACGGCGCCGATCTCTGGGTGTTCAAGGCTGCACCGCTCGTCGTGCTCTCGTCCACGCTGCTGCTCTACGTGGCGTTGCCCGCATCGGCTCATCTCGTCGTCGAGGATCTCGATGTCGGCGTGTTCTACGTACTGGCCATTTCTTCGCTGTCGGTCATCGGTGTGCTCATGGCTGGTTGGGCCTCGGCGAACAAGTACTCACTCATGGGCGCTCTGCGTGCTGCAGGTCAGCTCATCGCTTACGAACTCCCCATGGTCCTTGCGGTCATGGGCGTGGTCATCCAAGCCGGCACGCTCAGCCTCAATGGCATCGTGTTCGCCCAGAACGGTGGAGCCGTCTTCGGCTGGACCGGTATCGGCAACCCGTACATCCTCACCCAGTTCATCGGGTTCTTCATCTTCATCGCCGCGGTGCAGGCTGAACTCACCCAGCCGCCGTTCGACATGCCGGTGGCTGAATCCGAAATCGTCAGCGGTTACCAGGTCGAATACACCGGCTTCCGCTTCCTCATCTTCTTCCTCGCTGAGTTCGCCACAGCCTTCGTCTTCGCCGGTATCGCCGCAATCATGTTCCTCGGTGGTTGGGCAGTTCCGTGGCTCGAGGCCAGCAGCGACTGGTACTACGTTCTCGGCCCGGCGGTGCTGTTCGCCAAGGTGATGCTCGTTTCGTTCATCATCTTCTGGGTCCGTTTCACCTATCCCCGTCTCCGTGAGGATCAACTCCAGAGCTTCGCCTGGAAGTTCCTCATCCCGCTGGCGCTCGTCAACATCGTCGCCACGGCCGTCCTGAAGGTGGTGTTCTGATGCCTCAGGTCCCCGGTCTCATCAAGGGTCTCGGTGTGACGTTCGGCGAGATGGTCAAGACCCTCAAGTCGGGTCCCCAGACCACTCGTTACCCCCATGAGCGTGAAGAGCCCACGGCACGTGCCCGCGGTGTCATCGCCCTTCATGAGGAGAACTGCACCTCCTGCATGCTCTGCGCCCGTGAGTGCCCGGACTGGTGCATCTTCATCGAGGCGCACAAGTACGTCGCACCGCCGCGTCGTGAGGGTGGCAAGCCCCGTCAGAAGAACGAACTCGACCGCTTCGACATCGACTACTCGCTGTGCATGTACTGCGGTATCTGTGTCGAGGTCTGCCCGTTCGATGCGCTGTTCTGGACCCCGGAGCATGAGTACTCCGAGATCCGCATCGCCGATCTGCTCCATGACAAGTCTCGTCTTGCCCAATGGATGGAGACGGTTCCGGAGTTCGAGGCCTATGAGGCCGGATCCGAGGCCAAACTCAAGAAGGTGCCGAAGGACTGATGCTCGCTCTCCTCGTCGCCCAGAACATCGCGTTCTATTTCATCGCCGCGCTCATGGTGTTCGGCGCACTGCGCGTCGTCACCTGCAAGAACCTCATGCACGCAGCGCTCTGGCTGGTACTGGTGCTCGCAGGCGTTGCCGCTCAGTACATCCTTCTTGCGGCCGAGTTCGTGGCCATCACCCAGGTGCTCGTGTACCTCGGCGCCATCATCGTGCTGTTCCTTTTTGGCATCATGCTCACCCGCACCAAGACCGGTACCGACGACAACCTCAACAACTCCGCCGGAGCGCGGCGTATGGCTGCGCTCATCGGCGTGCTGCTCGCCGGGGTCATGGGCTACTCGCTCTGGGACGGCTTCGGGAAGCGGGAGTTCGGCGAACTCACTGTCCAACGCACTGCCGAGGTCAGCGACTCCATCTTCTCGACCTATCTCCTGCCGTTCGAGGTCATCTCCATTCTTCTGCTCGCTGCGCTCATCGGCGCCATCGTCCTTGCTCGGAGGGACTGATGCTGGTCAACCAGTTCCTTTTCCTCGGCGCCATCCTCTTCTGCATCGGGGTCTACGGCGTGCTTGCCCGCCGCAACGCCGTGCTCGTGCTGATGTCGATCGAACTCATCCTCAATTCGGTCAATATCAACCTTGTCGCCTTCGGTGCCTTGTGGCATGTCACTGATCCATCGAACCTCTCCGGACAGGTCTTCGCCCTGTTCGTGATCGCTATTGCGGCGGCTGAGGTCGGTGTCGGTCTGGCGATCGTCCTGTTGATCCACCGCAATCGTCAGAGCATCGACGTCAACGACGTTGATCTGATGAAGGGCTGATGCTGTGATCCCCAATCTCCTCGACAAGGTCTGGATCGTCCCGGCGCTCATGGCATCGTCGTTCCTGATCATCCTGTTCTTCGGCAAGCGGGTCGGTACCCGCGCCACCGCCGGTATCGGTATCGCCGCAGTGTCGCTGGCACTGGTGTTCTCGGTGTGCGTTGCCGGTCAGTGGATCAACCGGGTGAACAACCCGCCCACCGGTCTGGCGTTGGCTGCCGATGTCGTTGCCGCCAACGGACTCACCCCGCAGACCGGTGCCAACATCGTCGGCGAAATCGAAGCCGCTACCACCGAATCCGGCGAAACAGTCGGCGCCGGAACCCATGCCATGGGCTCGACCGAGTCGGGTTCCATGTCAGAGACGTCCAACGCCGAGATGGCGACGATGGAACCGACCTCCGCGGAAGCCGGTGCTGTGGCAACCGAGCACGCTGCTGCTGAGGGCGAGCACGGCGGCGAGCATGCGTCAGTGCCGCCGGTCGTGCGCACCACCACATGGTTCACTGTTGCCGGCATCAACTTCGAGGTGGGCACCCTTCTCGACGGTCTCGCCGCAATGATGCTCATCACGGTCTGCATCATCTCGCTGCTCGTGCACATCTATTCAACCGAGTATCTGCACGGCGACATCCGCTTCACGCACTACTACGCATTCCTGTCGCTCTTCACAGCGTCGATGCTGTTCTACGTGCTTTCGTCCAACACCCTGCAGATGTTGGTGGGCTGGGAACTCGTCGGCGTGTGTTCGTTCGGACTCATCGGACACTGGTGGGAGGAGAAGAAGAACACCGACGCCGCGCTCAAGGCGTTCCTCACCAACCGAGTCGGCGATATCGGACTGATTCTTGGTGTCACCATCACGTTCTTCGCCGCCGGTGCCACCAGCTTCAACGTGCTGCATATCAACGAGTACGCCCTCGCTGGTCATGCCAACACCACGCTGTTGCTCGTCGGCGCGCTGTGCCTGTTCGGCGGCGTCACCTCGAAATCCGGGCAGTTCCCGCTGCACACCTGGCTTCCCGACGCCATGGCCGGCCCCACACCTGTCTCGGCGCTGATCCACGCCGCCACCATGGTCGTCGCCGGCGTGTATCTCATCGCTCGCCTCTACGGAGTGTTCTTCACCGGTCTCGGCATCGGTTCGAGTTCGCTGCACTACGTGGCATTCATCGGCGGATTCACCACCATCATCGGTGGTCTGCTCGCCTTCGTGCAGACCGATCTCAAAAAGGTGCTGGCGTACTCCACCATCTCGCAGCTCGGCTACATGGTCATGGCCCTCGGTGTGGGTGCCTGGACCGCCGGCGTGTTCCACCTCTTCACCCACGCGTTCTTCAAGGCCTGCCTGTTCCTCGGTGCCGGTTCGGTCAGCCATGCCTGCCACCACACCTTCGACATGCGCGAGATGGGCGGGTTGCGCAAGAAGATGCCGATCACGCACGCCACCTTCCTCGTGGCGACACTCGCCCTCGCCGGCATCTTCCCGCTCGCCGGGTTCTGGTCAAAGGACGAGATCCTCGCCGGAGCGAGCGCCGGTCAGCAGAACGCCTACACACTCATGCTGGTGTTCGGCCTCATCACGGCCTTCCTCACTGCGGCCTATATGGGTCGGGCCTACTGGATGACCTTCCGGGGCGAGTACCGCGGGCACGCCGAGCCGCATGAGTCACCGAAGGTCATCACGGTGCCGCTGATCATCCTGGCGATCTGTGCGGTGTTCCTCGGCTTCACGAACTTCCCGGCGAGCTTCTTCGGTCTTCATCTGCCGAGCGGTATCACCACTCGCTTCGAGCACTACATCGAGCCCACGTTCGCCTTCCCACCGTTGCAGCACGCCGAGTTCACGCCGTGGCTCGCAGTGGTTTCGACCATCCTCGCCGCCGGCGGTCTGTTCATCGCCTACCAGTACTACGAGAAGAACCGTGGTCCGCACGGTCTCACGCAGCGCAGCAAGGTCGCCCGAGCCGGGTATACGTTCCTCGAGAACAAGTACTACCTCGACGTCCTCTACACCGACATCATCGCCGCCGACACGAAGGGCCCGCTCGCCCGGGCTGCCTACTGGTTCAACATGAACGTGCTCGACGGCGTCGTCAATGGTCTGGGCACCGGCGCCCGCAAGATCGCCGGGTTCGTCTATCGCGATATCGACCAGCTCGTGCTGGACGGCATCGTGAATGGTTCAGGTTCGGTCTCGGAGAAATCCGGACAGATGCTGCGCCATGTCCAGACCGGAAGAGTCCAGCAGTACGCCGCCATCCTTTTCGCCGGTGCAGTTGTCCTTGCCGGCGTCTTCGTGTTCGTCATCTAGGAGCTCAGGACCAACTCGATGAAAGACTTTCTGAACAGCTGGGGCTTGAGCCTCGCAGTCTTCCTTCCGCTGATCGGTGCGCTGATCATGCTGCTCATCCCGAAAGCCAGGGAGGGAGCGCACAAGGTCATCGCGCTCGCCACCTCGTTGGTGGTCGGGCTGCTCGGCGTGCTGCTGCTGACCAACTTCGACTACGACCAGAGCGGCACGCTCCAGTTCGTGGTCGACAAGTCATGGATCCCGCTGATCAACAGCCGTTACATCGTCGGCATGGATGGCATCTCGCTGCCGATGATCGCCCTCACGCTGCTGGTGGTGCCGCTGTGCATCATCTATTCGTGGAATCACTTCCCCGAGCCGCGTAACCCCAAGGCGTTCCTCATCCTGATCCTCATCCTCGAGACAGGCATGATCGGTTCGTTCATCTCCCAAGACCTCATCTTGTTCTTCGTGTTCTTCGAGGTCGTGCTGCTTCCGATGTACTTCCTCATCGGAGTGTGGGGCGGCGAGAAGCGTCAGTACGCATCGCTCAAGTTCTTCCTGTACACACTGTTCGGATCTGCGCTCATGATTGTGAGTTTCCTGGCGCTGTACTTCCTCTCTGACAAGGTCGATGTCGGCGGCGTGATGATGCACACCTTCGACATGCGTCAACTCCCAGCACTTGCCACTGGCATCTCCACCGGTGCCGCTCTGTGGATCTTCGGTGGAATGTTCATGGGCTTCGGCATCAAGGTCCCGATGTTCCCGTTCCACACCTGGTTGCCCGACGCCCACACCCAGGCTCCCACCGTCGGTTCGGTCATCCTCGCCGCGGTGCTGCTCAAGCTGGGCACCTATGGCTTCATCCGCATCGCCATTCCGATCCTTCCGCACGCAGCTGAGAAGTGGGCTCCCTTCATCGGTGTGCTCGCCGTGGTCGGCATCATCTACGGCGCGCTGTGTTGCCTCGCCCAGACCGATATGAAGCGTCTTATCGCCTTCTCCTCGGTCTCGCATATGGGCTTCGTGATGCTCGCCATAGCGTCGCTCACGAGCTTCGGCATGAGCGCAGCGATCTTCGGCATGGTTGCGCACGGTCTCATCACCGGCATGCTGTTCTTCGTGGCCGGCTCCACCAAGGACCGCTTCCACACCCTCGACATCGCTCGTCTCGGCGGCATGCTCAAGCAGATGCCGCATATGGGCTGGATCCTCGGCTTCTCGGTCATGGCCTCGCTGGGCCTTCCCGGTCTCGCCGGTTTCTGGGGTGAATTCCCAGCAATCCTGTCGGCCTACAACCCCGGTGGCGATCTCAGCGTCACCTTCTTCCGGGTGCTCATGGTCATCGCCGCACTCGGAACCGTGCTCGCCGCTGCGTATCTGCTGTGGCTTTACCAGCGTGTGGGCTTCGGCGTTCCGACTGCTGAGTTCGAGGACGATCCCCACATCCACGACGTGACCTTCACCGAATGGCTGGCCTGGACCCCGATGCTGATCCTCATCATCGTGCTCGGTGTCTACCCGAATCTCATCTTCAAGGTCACCGATGGTGCAGTCGGCAATATCGTGAGCGCCATCTCCGGACACGGGGGCTGATCCCTTGCTCGCCTCGCTCATGACGTTCGCCTGGCAGTCGCCGAGCATCGACTATCACGCGCTCGCACCATTGATCATCGTGGCCACGACCCTGCTCGTGATCCTCGTGGTCGATGCGTTCACCGGCGAGTCCTCGCGCTGGACAGCATCCTCGCTGGCTGGCATCGGTCTGCTGGCTTCACTCATCCCGATCGCCACACTGGCCTATGACGGAACATCTCGCGTGCTGTTCGGCGGAGCGTTCGTGGTCGACGCGTATTCGCTTTTGCTCTCGGCACTGTTCGTCGTGTCCGGCTATGTCGTGATCCTGCTTTCGACCAACTACATAGCGGAGGGCGATTACTGGGAGGGCGAGTACTACCAGCTCGTTCTGGCTTCAGTGCTGGGCATGATGGTCATGGCGTCGGCTCGCGATCTCATCAGCATCTTCGTGGCCCTCGAGCTCATCTCGATCCCGGCCTACATGCTCGCTGCCTGGCGTAAGCGTGATCTCAAGTCCAATGAAGCGGGCATGAAGTACTACCTGATGGGTGTCTTCGCCTCCGCAATCCTGCTCTACGGCCTGTCGCTCATCTACGGAATCACCGGCTCCACGCTGCTGGCGGAGATCGGCCCGAAGCTCGGCGAGGCCATTTCATCGCAGCCGATCGTCACGCTCGGCATCGTGTTCGTCATCATCGGCTTCGCGTTCAAGGTCTCGGCGGTTCCGTTCCATATGTGGGCACCGGATACCTACGAAGGTGCGCCCACGCCTGTCACCTCGTTCCTCGCCGTGGCCTCGAAGGCTGCGGGTTTCGTTGCGCTGCTCAACATCATCTTCGTGGGCTTCTACGGTCGACACGATGTGTTCGAGCCGCTCATGTGGGTGCTGGCCGCAATCACCATGACATTCGGAAATCTGGTGGCGCTGCGCCAGACCAATGTCGTTCGAATGCTTGCCTATTCGGGCATCGCTCAGGCTGGTTACATCCTTGCGCCGCTTGCCGTTGCTGGCGTGAGCCTCACCGCTGGGGGCGAAGCACTCCGGGCGGTCGTCACCTACCTGCTCATCTATGCCGCCATGAACCTCGGGGCATTCGCCGTGGTCATAGCTGTGGCCCGTAAGACTCGCTCCGGTGAGATCACCTCCTTCGGCGGTCTCTTCAATTACGCACCGGGTCTCACCGTGGCCATGACGATCTTCCTGTTCGCCCTTGCCGGTATCCCGCCGGCGGGCGGCTGGTTCGCCAAGCTCGAGATCTTCCGGGCACTCACCTCCGCCGGCACCACCTCGGGCTATGTGCTGGCCGTGCTGGTCGGCATTAACTCGGTGATCGCCTTCGGCTACTACGGACGACTCATGCGAGTGATGTGGATGGACGAGGTGCCCGACGGCGATCGCACCCCGATCCGCATTCCGGCTTCGATCCTCGCGTCACTGGTCATCACCGTCGGCATCACCATGCTCGTCGGAATCCTGCCCAGCGTGCTCACCCACTTCACTGATCCGATCTCGCTGCTCTCGATCGGGCGTTGACGCCTACAGAGGCATTGCGATCGCTCATCGGCGAGCAGTCATCGATTCCTTTCGCCGACTACATGCGCTTCGCGCTCTATGACCCGCGTCATGGTTTCTATGAGCGAGGCGGCCGAGCCGGGCGCGGCGCCGACTTCCTCACCAGCCCAGAGGTCGGGCCATTGTTCGGTGCCGTGATCGCCCGGGCCCTCGATTCGTGGTGGCTCGAGGCTGGCCGACCTGACCCGTTCGTTGTTGTTGAAGTGGGTGCCGGGCCGGGAACACTTGCTCGTTCCATTCGCTACGCCGCACCCGAATGCTCATCGAGCCTTCTGTATGTGCTTGTGGAGCAATCCTCGTTCCAACGGACCCTGCATGCAGAGCACCTTCTGGGTTGGATGGGGGAGCGCAACGGATTCGAACTCGAGGCCTTCGTTTCGTCTCCACAGTCTGGTGATGGGCCCCAATTCGTGAGTACCGACCAGTTGCCAGAGATGTTCAGCGGAGTGGTGCTGGCCAACGAACTTCTCGACAATCTCCCGTTCGACATCGTGCGGGTTCGAAGCTCCAGTTCGGCCGGCCAGCCCGTCGATCAGGTCGTAGAGCAACTCAACGTCTCGATCGGCCCCGACGGCGAACCCGAACTCATGGTCTGCCCAGCTCCTTCTGCGGTCGCCGAGGATGTGCTGGCCCTCGCCGAGCGATCACCCGAGCTTCCTGTCGACACCTGGTTCCCCTGGCACGGGGCAGCTCGCGTCTGGCTCACCGAGGTCGAGCGTCGTGTGTCGACCGGCCACGTCCTCGTCTTCGATTACGGGGCCCCCACCTCAGAGTTGGCGATGCGGCCCGATATGGGGTGGTTGCGCACGTTTCGCGACCAACAGCGGGGGAGCCATCCGCTCGATGACCCGGGCGCACAGGACATCACGGCGGATGTCGGCTTTGATCAACTCCAACTGCGATCGAGCGCTGAGATCACTTCCCAGGCTGCGTTCCTTCGACTCCATGGGATTGACGAACTCGTTGAACAGGGTCGGGCCGTGTGGAACGAGCGGGCTCATATCGCCGACCTCGCCGCGATTCGGGGACGCAGCGCGGTTCGTGAGGCCGAAGCGCTCCTCGACCCCGATGGGCTGGGCGCATTCGTTGTCATGCACTGGTCCATCAACGACTGACCACTGCATCGCCCACCGGTAGGCTCGCTGCGCTGAGACCAAGGGAGTGCAGTCATGACCGAACCGACCATCGAGGACTACTTCCTTGAGGAGCGCACGTTTCCGCCTTCGGCGGAGTTCGCCGCCGCTGCTCTGGTCTCCGACGATTCGCTGTACCGCGAAGCCGATGCCGACTACGAAGCGTTCTGGGCCCGGCAGGCCCGCGAGCTGCTCACCTGGTCCCGCGATTTCGACACGATCCTCGAGTGGAAGCTTCCCGATGCCAAATGGTTCCTCGGCGGCGAACTCAACGTGTCGGCGAACTGCCTCGATCGTCATGTGGCCGCCGGTCTCGGCGACCGTGTTGCGTACCACTGGGAGGGCGAACCCGGCGATACCCGCACCATCACCTACGCCGATCTTCTCGGCGAGGTGCAGCAATTCGCCAACGCACTGAAATCACTTGGTCTTGAACGCGGTGATCGTGTGGCGATCTACATGCCGATGATCCCAGAGCTACCGGTGGCCATGCTGGCGTGCACCCGTATCGGCGTCGCCCATTCGGTGATCTTCGGCGGCTTCTCGCCCGATTCGATCACCGACCGCGTGCAGGACGGCGGTTGCAAAGTCGTCATCACTGCCGATGGTGGGTTCCGTCGCGGTGCGGCATCGTTGCTCAAGCCCAATGTCGATGCGGCGCTCGATCAGTGCCCCACGGTCACCGGCGTCGTCGTTGTCAATCGCACGAACTCCGCAGTCGACATGGTCGATGGACGCGACCACTGGTATCACGACCTCATGGCCGCCGCTGATCCGGTCTGCGAACCCGAAGCGATGGGATCCGAGGATCTCCTGTTCCTGCTCTACACCTCGGGCACGACCGCCAAGCCCAAGGGCATCATGCACACCACCGGCGGGTACCTCACGCAGGTCGCGTTCAGTTACAAGTACGTCTTCGATCTCAAGCCCGAGTCGGATGTGTACTGGTGCTCGGCCGATATCGGTTGGGTCACCGGGCACAGCTACATCGTGTACGGCCCGCTGGCCAACGGCGCCACCTCGGTGCTCTATGAGGGCACACCGGACACCCCGGGCAAGGATCGCATGTGGGACATCGTCGAGCGCTACGGCGTCACGCAGCTCTACACGGCTCCTACCGCAATTCGAACGTTCATGAAGTGGGGAGCCCAGGAGCCGGCCAAGCATGATCTGTCTTCGCTGCGTCTGCTCGGCACGGTGGGCGAGCCCATCAACCCTGAGGCATGGATGTGGTATCACGAGCACATCGGTGCCGGTCGGTGTCCGATCGTCGACACCTGGTGGCAGACAGAGACTGGTGGTCAGATGATCACGCCGCTACCCGGCGTCATCGCCACCAAGCCTGGTTCGGCCACGTTCCCGCTTCCCGGTATCGGTGTCGAGGTCGTCGATGAAGAGGGAAATCGGATTGAGCAGGGCGGCGGCTATCTCACGCTCACGCGTCCGTGGCCGTCGATGCTGCGCGGTATCTGGGGCGATCACGATCGCTATGAGAAGACGTACTGGAGCCAGTATCCGGGTCGGTATTTCGCCGGCGATGGCGCCAAGATCGACGCCGATGGCTATCTGTGGCTGCTCGGCCGGGTCGACGATGTCATGAACATCTCGGGTCATCGCATCTCCACCACAGAGGTCGAGAGCGCACTCGTTGATCACCATGCCGTGGCCGAGGCCGCGGTGGTCGGTGCATCCGACGATGTCACCGGTCAGGCCATCGTGGGCTACGTCATCATCCGTAACAACGCAGTGGCCAGCGAGGAACTTGTTGCTGAGCTGCGTCAGCATGTGGCGGTGAAGATCGGACCCACGGCGCGTCCCAAGCGGGTCATCATCGTGCCTGATCTTCCCAAGACCCGCAGCGGAAAGATCATGCGCCGCTTGTTGCGCGATGTGGCCGAGGGTCGTGATCTCGGCGACACCACAACGCTCGCCGACCCCGCTGTGGTCGATGCCATCAGGGATGCAGCAGCCAATGGCCCCGGGAGCGGCTCATGAGTGCGATCGAACTACCCGAGAACTGGCACTGGCGCGATGGAGCCATCGAGCCGGGTTCCGCTGTTGTGTTCGATATGGACGGCGTGCTGTCCGATGCCTCTCGTCGGCAGCATTATCTCGACTGGCCCTACCGCGACTGGGAAGCGTTCTTCCATGCCTGCGGTGAGGACGACCCCATCGCCGAGGTGGCCCGCCTGCTCGACTCGCTCGATCCCGGGCTCAACATCCTGCTGCTCACCGCACGGCCATTGCGGGTGCGGCCGCAGACCCTCGCGTGGTTGCATCGGTACGAACTGCGGTGGGACTGTCTCGTCATGCGCGACTGGGATGACTTCGGATCATCAGCGATGTTCAAACAGCGCATCGTTGGGGAATTCCGCGAGTACGGGTTTGATCTGCGGCTCGCGTTCGAGGATGACCGACGCAACGTCGATATGTTCCACCGACAGGGCGTGCCCTGCGTGTACATCCACTCCGGCTACTACGACTGATCAGTCGCGGAAGTTGATGAACTGCAGCGGGATCTCGAGGTCGACCTCTTTGAGTCCGGCGATGACATCTTGCAGGTCGTCACGCTTCTTGCCCGTGACCCGAACCTGATCACCCTGGGTCTGAGACGAGATGCCCTTGAGACCGAGTTCCTTGATGGCCTTGTTGACTGCCTTGGCCTTGTCCGAAGAAATACCGGCGTTGAGGGTGACGATCTGGCGCACCGTGCTGCTGGCGGCGTCGAGAACCTTGCCGTACTCCAGCGACTTGAGCGAGACCTTGCGCTTGACCAGTTTCTCCTCGAGCAGCTGACGAAGCGCGTTGAGGCGGTCCTCGCTGGCGGTCTTCATCTCGATCTCATGATCCTTGAGTTCGATCGATGAGTTGGTGCCTTTGAAATCGAACCGGGTGGTCAGCTCCCGCTCGGCTTGGTCCACGGCATTGCGGACCTCCTGCATATCGATCTCGGACACGACATCGAAACTGGGCATCGGTGGGCTCCCTCGTGCTGATGGGGCGGCACGATCATGTGCCGCCCTCCGCTGTTGACCGAACCGGCGGCCCCGCCACATGGCGGGGGCCGGATGGTGGGCCGAGGAGGATTCGAACCTCCGTAGGCATAGCCGACGGGTTTACAGCCCGTTCCCTTTGGCCACTCGGGCACCGACCCAGAAGCGGCAACTGTAGCGGAGCACGGGGTGGCTCCCGAAAACGCCGATCGTGGAGGCCGCCGTCGATGCAGGTTTGTGGGTTTCGGTGACTGCCCCAGAAGGGTGAGTGGTGCTAGGAATAGCGTCCACCCGAAAAAGATCCTGTGCAGTTCGTGCACTGCAGATCTCGAGTAGCCGAATTGGCGCCGAAACCCTCGCTAGGCGCCTTCCATGATCACAAGATCCCGAATCGCGCTGACCACCGTCCTTAGCGCATTGGTCGCCACGGCGGTGTTGAGCATCGGCTTCGCCGGTGTCAGCCAAGCAGCGAGCGGCGGGCTTTCATTGTCCGATTCGGTCACCTCGCCCGCCCCGGGCTCCAAGGTCACGCTTGTCGCCGAGCTCGCCGTACCCGGCACCGGAACCTTCAGCAACGAGATCGTGCAGCAGATCGACCCGAGCAAGATCGTGCTTACCTCGGTCGCCGATATCACGGCGCCGGAAGGCTGGACGGTCTCCTAGTCGACCGATGGCAGCACCTTCACCACCGTCGCGCCCGAGGGTGTGACCCTGTGCGAGAACGGCGAGACCCCGCCGGACTGCACCGCCACCGAGGTCACCATCCCGGGCGAGGGCACATGGACCGTAGACCCCGACACCGGAGACATTGAGTTCACTCCGGAGACCGGCTTCGAGGGTGAGTCGAACATCACCTATCAGGTCACCGATTCCAATGACGAAACCGGTAGTGGCCAACTCACTGCGAAGTCGCCGGAATCTGGTGCCCTGCCCTACACCGGCTCGAACAGCAGCCTTCCCCTCGTGCTGGGTGCACTCACTCTCATCATGGGAGGCGCAGGGCTCGAACTGCTGCGCCGCCGCCGGGTCAGAGCATGCGTTGCATGATCATCACGTCGAGCCATTGACCGAACTTGCGGCCCACTTCGCGCTCGATGCCCACCGGTTCGAAGCCCGCCGCCCGATGCAGGGCGATCGAGGCATCGTGATGGCCCACGATCCGGGCCATCACGGTGTGGAATCCCCGGGCACTGGCCACTTCGAGCAATTCGTCGAGGAGGGCCCGGCCGACGCCAGTGCCCCGCTGGTCGGAGCGCACGTAGACCGAATCCTCAACGGAGGTGGCGTACGCCGGCCGCTCTTTGTACGGCGAAAGCGAGGCGAACCCCACGACCTCGCCTTCGTGCTCGGCGACGATCACCGCCATCGCGCCCGAGCGGGCCTCGAGCCAGACCTCCTGATCGGCCAGCGATCGGGGCACGAGATCGAACGTGACTGTCGAGCCGGTGACCTCGGCGTTGTAGATCTGCCTGATGGCTTCGGCATCGGCGGGACGGGCGAGGCGGATCTCCACGAGCCCAACCGTACCGGTCGGCGACGCATCGATCGGGACCATCGGTAGCCTCTCGGAGGCTCTGGTTGACCCTGTGCCAACTCTGTGCCCAAGCTCTGCTCTCGCAATTCGGACGCCGCTTCGGAGCCGATCCTCGGTCCCGGAGAACGTCCGGAAATTCCGAGTTGGGAACTTGTGACGCCGCGTGCAATGATGACAGGCCTGTATCGGGCGCCGTATGGCCCGATGCGCCCCCTTAGCTCAGTCGGCAGAGCGTTTCCATGGTAAGGAAAAGGTCGACAGTTCGATTCTGTCAGGGGGCTCAACACTGGTTGGGCTTCGGCCCGGCCAGTCGCCATGTCGGCGTAGCTCAGACGGTTAGAGCACTCGGCTCATAATCGAGTGGTCGTCGGTTCGAGTCCGACCGCCGACACCACGCCTCCGATGTCAGGTGGCCGCCGTCCAGCAGTACCCGCAGTCAGCAGAACCAGTAGTTCAGGAAAATCAGCAGTCCAGTAGAACCCACCAGCACCGAACAGTCCTGCAGCGAACAGACCTGCAGCATCAACAAGGAGAACCGCCATGGCGCGTGAAAAGTTTGAGCGGAATAAGCCGCATGCGAATGTGGGAACGATGGGCCATATTGATCATGGCAAGACCACGTTGACTGCTGCGATTACGAAGGTTTTGGCTGATGCGGATC
>Ga0209084_1001329_pt1 | contig 20976 bp, 22 predicted proteins | sample C_130820_MF_Meta_FD_187309 | JGI IMG/M metagenome (GOLD analysis project Ga0209084, IMG submission 187309) | Freshwater microbial communities from Lake Croche, Canada to study carbon cycling - C_130820_MF_MetaG (SPAdes) (version 2) | ecosystem: Environmental > Aquatic > Freshwater > Lake...
TTCGCTTTCAACGGCTGCCAGCAGAGGCATAACCAAGCTTCGAGCAATGGGAGCCATCGGTGAAGATTCTGACATTGTTGGTATTGCTCCTCGCATTCAAGCATCAGACCCATCCTTTAGAGATTTGAACAATGCGATTTCAGATCACCAAGTTGTGAACTTCGACTATAGAAACCCTAAAACCGGCGAGATTCTGACCAGGACACTTCAGCCTTGGTTACTGCAGAAGATTGCTGGGCAATGGCTTGTAATGGGTTTTGACGAGCTTCGCCAAGAACCCAGAAACTTTATGCTTCGTCGAATCGTTAGTAAAGTCACGACTCTAAAAACTAAGAAGACCTTTACTCCACCAACTCTTGAACAAATTGCCGCCTCCGTTGCTGAACTTGAAGAATTGTCTCAGAAGCAGACTGCAACCCTAAAGGTAGTTAGAGATTCCGAGGCCTGGTTTAAATATCAATTGGACACACAGGGCAATGGAACATCAGATGAGACAACGATCACTTACCACGACATCTATGTCTTGGCTGAAGAGCTTAGAGAATATGCAGGTGAAGTAAAAGTTCTAAAGCCAGAGGCACTAAAGCAATTAGTGCGTGCCGGTTTTGAAAAGGTGGCGAATGACCATGTCTGATCAAATTCGACTAGATGATTCTGACCGTTACAACCTTATGTTGGCTCTGACAGGGCTATTGGTGCAGGGGGACGAGTATGAAGTTTCTGAACTAGCCCAGCGCTTTGAAGTTAGCAACGACGAAATCACGAAAGCCGTAAAGAACATCGGCTTCATGGATATGGCTCATTTCGAAAATCCTGAACGCTATGTCGTCGACTATGACGCACTTGAAGAAGGCTATGTTCGAATTTCATACAACTTAGAAAATGTTGTTGAAGATGTTCCTCGACTTTCATCAAGACAAGCTTCAGCGCTAGCTGCCGGTTTGGTTTATTTGAGTTCCTTGCCTGGACTTGCTGAGAGCGAAGAGATTCTAGAACTCCAAACAATCCTTAGAACCGGGGATTCAAGGGGAAATGCGCCCGAGGTAATCGTTCAACCTGGGTCTAAAGATGCCGACTTGGTGACTATCAGACAGGCAATCAAACTTGGTAGAACCATCACCTGCGATTATCTAAACCTCAAAGGCGAGATGAGAATTAATCGAGTCATAGAGCCTCTGAGAATTGACCTTCGAGGCGAACTTATTTACCTGAAGGGTTGGTGCCCTGAGAACTCGGATGTCAGATCATTCCGTGTTGATCGGATGAGAAATGCCAGCATGACCGACTCCGCTATCTCGAAAGCAGCCCTCAGCGCTGAGCTTGACGACGAGGTTTATCACCCTTCAGATTCCGACACATTGGTAACTCTGGAAGTCGAACCAGAAGCCTTCTCCCTAATGGTCGATTTCCGACCTGTTGAAGAACCTGAGACCGTTTCACAATACGTGAAGAGGTTCAAGATCTTGGTTGGCGATGTGCGTAATCTAGGCAGGATAGTCGCTCGATTTGGGGGAGCGGCCCGAGTCATTTCCCCTAATTCAGCAAAGGAAGCAATTCGAGAATTTGCGCTTAAAGCCATCGGCGAGCTGCAGCCCGAGCAACCGAAGGATGCTGAGTAATGGCTTATTTCTGGGCATACTTTTTCTGCTCGCTAGCACTGGTTTCGGCAGTGGCGCTAGGACTCGCTGGGCGAAGATTGAGTCAATCAGCCAAACGTGTTTCCAGGTCATACGCTCCAATTGCCGTAAAGGTGCAATCTCTAAGTGTCGAAGTGAGTGCGCTAAGACGGTCAAGATTAGATAGACAGCGTAGGCTAGATGTTGATCCCATAGAAATTGAAGTTGAAGAGTAAGGAAACCAAATGAAACTTGAGGGTTGGCACATAATTTTCATCGTGCTAGTGGTCCTAGTTATCTGGGGAGCCCCTAAGCTTCCAAGCTTTGCGAAGAGCCTTGGTGAGTCAATGCGTATTTTCAGAAAAGAAATGAAGCAGCTTAGCGATGAGCGCGCAGAAGACAAGAAGCCTTCATCTGAGAAAGCCGAACCTAAAGACAACTAATGGCATCTCGCCGCAATCCCGAAAAGAGGATGAAACTCTCGGGACATTTCCGTGAATTACGCAAGAGGCTATTTCGATCTGCCATAGCGATCGTCCTCGGTACGGCTGCAGGCTGGGAACTCTTCGATACTGTCTTTGAAGCCCTTCAAAAGCCTGTTATCGATTTGGCCAGAGACGAACACGTCAACGCGCAGATCAACTTCAGTTCTGTCGTATCTGCCTTTGATCTTCACATGCAGCTCGCGTTCTTTATCGGAGTCTTCATCGCCAGCCCCATCTGGCTTTATCAAATCTGGGCTTTCTTAGCGCCGGCACTAAAAAAACGTGAGCGCAAGTACACCGTTATCTTTGGACTCACCAGCACGCCATTGTTTTTAGCTGGTGCATATTTTGGTTGGTGGCTATTTCCAAGTTTCGTTAGAAGTTTGCTCTCTTTCACTCCTAATGGCAGTGCGAACGTTATAAATGCTGCTGAATACGTTTTATTCACTGTGCGCGTACTTTTGGTTTTTGGTATGGCATTTGCTCTGCCAGCGATTCTGGTTTTACTAAACGCAATCGGAACACTTTCAGGAAAAGCAATCCTCAAGGGCTGGCGCTTGGCCATATTCCTGATCTCACTAATTGGAGCACTTGCCACACCAGTGTCAGACCCAATGTCTATGTTCTTACTTATGGTTCCGCTAATTGCTCTCTACTATCTTTCAGCTGGTATTGCGCTAATGAATGACAAGCGCAAATCAGTCAGATTGAAGACAACGGATTCTGAAGATCTAGCAACTAATTACGTTCCAGACAAGATTGACTAATGGAACAGGAACTTAGCCCAGCTGAACGATTCGCGAAAGCAAAACAAAATAAGAGACACGCAAGTCTTGAAAACTTTGTCAGCTTACTTAAGTTTCCACTTGATGACTTCCAAGAAAGAGCCTGCCGTGCATTAGTGCAAGGCCATGGTGTCTTGGTCGCTGCGCCAACTGGTGCGGGTAAAACAATTGTTGGCGAGTTTGCCATTCACCTCGCGGTTGAGAAATCCCAAAAGGTTTTTTATACAACACCGATAAAGGCACTTAGCAATCAGAAATTTGCAGAACTACAAGCACGATACGGTGAGGAATCCGTTGGGCTATTAACCGGAGACACAAACATCAACTCAGACGCTCAGATTTTGGTCATGACAACTGAGGTTTTGAGAAATATGATCTACGCAAACTCCAATGCGCTAATTAGCTTAGGTTTTGTGGTCATGGACGAAGTTCACTACCTGGCAGACAGATTTAGGGGAGCGGTTTGGGAAGAGGTAATCCTTCACCTGCCAAAGGATGTGAAGGTGGTTTCACTTAGCGCAACTGTGTCTAATGCAGAGGAATTCGGAGCCTGGCTCGATGAGGTTAGAGGAGACACCTCTGTAATCGTCTCTGAGATAAGACCGGTTCCACTAAATCAACACGTTCTGTTTGGAGACGAGCTGATTCCACTGTTTGATGATGAATCAAAGCAAACTCGAGTAAATGTCGACCTTGTCCAGCGCCATGCCAACAAGATGCGACAGCCAATCAATAAGCCAACTAGGGGCAGGCGGGGTCATCCGGGGTTGAGCGATCGCAATCTTTCTAGAATCCCAAAGATAACCAAGCCAGAGATAATCGCAATCCTCGACGAGGCTGACTTACTTCCCGCTATCTTTTTCATATTCTCCAGAGCTGGTTGTGAAGCTGCTGTCCAGTCAGTGCTGGCTTCAGGAATCCGCCTTACCAAGCCAGAGGATAAGCAGCTCATTCGCAGAATTGCCGAAGAGAAGTGCGCAAGCATAGCGGATGAAGATTTATCGGCACTTGGTTATTTCGAGTGGCTTAATGCTCTAGAAAGAGGCGTTGCGGCGCACCATGCTGGACTACTTCCTGCCTTCAAAGAGGTCGTCGAAGAACTTTTCCTTCGCAAACTCGTAAAGGTAGTATTCGCAACTGAGACACTAGCGCTTGGCATAAACATGCCGGCAAGAACTGTCGTTCTGGATCGATTGGATAAATACAACGGTGAAGGCAGAGTGCAGATAACTCCTGGCGAATACACTCAGCTAACTGGCCGTGCTGGAAGACGAGGCATAGACACTGAAGGACATTCAGTAATTCAATGGGCGGCCAATCTTGATCCAACCTATGTTGCATCTTTAGCTTCAAAGCGAACTTACCCTTTGAATTCTTCATTCAAACCAACATTCAACATGGCTGTAAATCTGATCGAAGCTTTCGGGCAGCGGAGGTCTCGTGAAGTTCTCGAAACTTCATTCGCCCAATTCCAGGCAGACCGTTCTGTTGTCGGACTTGCTAGAGGTATCCGTGAAAAGCAGAACTCTCTCGATGGCTATGAACAATCGATGAAGTGCCACTTAGGCGATTTTAGAGAGTATGCAAGTCTTCGGAAGCAAACGAACGACATTGAGAGAGACATGGCTCAAAGCGGGAGACAGGCACGTCGCAATGACCTGCGACAGACCAAGGGGAGAAGATCCCAAGAACTTACCCTTGCAAACCTCAAGAAGGCCATGCGTTCTCATCCGTGTCACGCCTGCCCGGATCGCGAAGTTCATGCGCGATGGGGTGAACGCTGGTGGAAATTGGAAAAGGAAACCCAAGCTTTAATTAAGCAGATTGAGTCTAGGACCAATCAGGTGGCTAAAACTTTCGACAAAATCAGTGCAATGCTGGTTGAGCTCAATTATCTGGAAGAAAGCGATGGCGATTTAGAAGTCACCGAATCAGGAAAGAAGCTTGCCAAAATATATGGCGAGCGAGATCTCCTAGTTGCAGAATGTCTAAGGCGCAAGATATGGCACGGGATAGATGCGCCTACCTTGGCTGCTGTGGCCGCCGCTTTGGTCTTCGAATCTAGACGGGACGATGAGAACATCACGCCAAAGCACCCTAAAGGTGACTTCGTTGAAGTCTTTGATCGCACCATGAATGTTTGGGATGACCTTCAGGAAGTTTCTAGATTTCATAATCTGCCACTAACCAGCGAACCTGATTCAACCATGGCACTTCAGATGTTCCGATGGGCTACCGGGGCAAGGCTTGATAGCGTGCTGTCCGCTACTGGCATGTTGGCAGGAGACTTCATCAGATGGTGTAAGCAGACCATCGATTTACTTGAGCAAATCGCTAAGGTCCACCAGGATGAGCTCTCCGGAGCTGCAGAGAACTCCATCGACAAGATCAAACGAGGAATAGTTGCATATTCCTATTACGCTTAGATAGTTATGATGCATACGACTTTGAACTGGCTAAGACACTCAAACTCGTTCTGGGGACGCTCCTTAATCGCCATCTTGGGGGGATTGAGCATTGCTCTAACCTTCCCTGCATACAGTTTTGCTCCAGGAATCTTCATTGGCATCTTTCTAGTTTTATTAGCCATCAGACAGGCTGGCTTCTTCAAAGCCCTCGCACTTGGAACCATTGCCGGGGTTGCCTATTACGGCTTAGTTTTGAAGTGGCTAACCACATACCTCGGTCCAGTTCCTTGGGTCGCGCTTTCAGTTGCCGAAGGTCTAATCTTCGGTGTTGCAATCGCCGTCATTGCAGTAGTTTGGCGCTGGTTAGCTCAATTGAATCTTGGCCGGTCTAAAACTTTCTTGATCGCTTTTGCAATTGCTTCGATATACACAGCCCGCGAATATGTCGCAGGTCAATTTCCTTTTGGTGGTCTGTCATGGGCTAGGGGAGGGCTTAGCCAAGCTGACACCTATCTCTCAAAGTGGGTTTGGGCAATCGACATATCGGGGCTTACCTGGTTGATTGCTTTTATTTGTGCGTTGGCAGCCATAAAATTCGTTACCCCTCTGCCTCAAGGGTCTGGAATAGTTCTAAGAATTAGAAGTTGGTTGCCAACTTTAGTTGTTGGAGCAATAGTGTTTGTGGTGCCGCTAGCCCTTGTACTCGATACCTCAGCTTCTGCTGGACATCTCAAAGTCGCAGCCGTCCAAGGAAATGCCAACGCGGGGTTGTTTGCGATAAATCCGCCAGGTTCAATTCTTGACAAGCACTTAGCAGTATCAAAGAAATTGATCTCTTCAGGACGCGCACGTGGTGTTGATTTGATGGTTTGGCCAGAGAACTCAGCTGATCTGGATCCTGTCACGATGTCTGTTCCAAATTCCGAGATCACCAACTTTGTAAACAATGATCTCAAGGCCCCGCTACTTTTCGGAAATAAAACTTTCCGTGGCACCGATTACTTCAACGAAGTCGACATGTGGCTGCCAAAGGCTGGACTCACCGATTGGTATGACAAGAAGCGCCCGGTGCCATTTGGTGAATATGTTCCAAATAGATCGTTCTTCATGTCATTAGCTCCAGACATGATTGGACTAATTGGTTGGGACATGAGTGCAGGTAAACGCGATGGCATCTTCCAAATCCCTAATAAGGGCTCTGTTGGATCTCTGATTTGTTTTGAAGTTACCTTCGATCAACTAAGTTATGACCTGGTTGATAGTGGGGCTAAGGCAATCATGATTCAAACCAACAGCAGTGACTTTGGTAAGAGCGAGCAAGGTGTTCAACTCGCTGCGATTTCTAGAATGCGTGCCATCGAAACAGGCAGGACCGTAGTTTCAATTTCAACTGTCGGTGTTTCTGGCATCTATTACCCAGATGGCTCAATCGAAGACGAGTTACCGACTTTTAAGCCAGGCGCCATGGTTGCGAACATCCCATTGCGCAATAATCTAACTCCGGCTGTAGCATATGGAAGATTTATTGAACCAACAAGCTTTGCATTAGCAACAGCACTCTTCCCAATCTCAGCAATCGGAAACTTCGTCTTGCGCCGCAGAAGAAAGAAACGAATTTGAGCACCTTAGTAATAATGCCGACATACAACGAGTCTGGAAATATCGAAACAGCAGTTAGCAAATTATTTGCCAGCAATCCAACTGTTGATCTTCTGATCGTCGATGATTCCAGCCCTGACGGCACTGGAGACATGGCTGATGCTTTAGCTAAAAAGGACAAGCGCATAAGTGTCCTACACCGGAAGGGAAAGGACGGTTTAGGAGCTGCATACATCGCAGGTTTCACTTGGGCATTTGCAAAGAACTACGAGTTTCTAGTTGAGATGGATGCTGACGGAAGTCACCGTGCTCAAGATCTTCCTCTGCTGCTTGAGGCAGCCAAGAACAACGACCTAGTCATTGGATCTAGATACGTCCGAGGTGGAAAGACTGAGAACTGGCCGCTGCACAGACAGATTCTTTCTCGAGGAGGCAACCGCTACGCAAGGCTAATGCTTGGCGGAAAACTCAACGACATGACTGCAGGATTTAGAGTCTTCAGAACAAGCTTTCTGAAATCACTTGATCTGACCACAATCAACGCACGTGGATATTCATTTCAGATTGAAATGGCTTACCGAACATTGCGCGCAGGTGGCCGAGCGGCAGAAGTCCCAATTACTTTTGTTGAGCGAGAAATTGGTGATTCAAAGATGAGCTCCGACATTGTTCGAGAAGCTCTAATTCTGATGACCAAATTAGGTTTAAGAAGAATGTCAGGTCGAGGCTAACTGTTTGTTGCGTCAGCCTGTCCGCGAGCTCTACGAGCTTTAAGTTCACCAAGGCGTTCAGTCAACAGTTCTTCTAACTCTTCACGTGATCGACGCTCTAGTAGCATCTCGAAGTGAGTTCTAGGTGCTTTTGGAACTTCTGTTTCAAATGCTTGCTTTCCAGCGTCATCTAAAAGAGCTCCCTCAAGTGAACACGATTTGCATCCCCAGGCAACCGGGATTTCTGCATCAGCGGAGAAAATCATTTCCGTTAGGTGATCATTTGCGCAGCGGTAAAGACATGTCTTTCTAGGGGAGAGGTTCTTGTTGCTGTCGATCTCGAAGCTTTCTGAGCCGAGTCTGGTTCCGCGCATTGGTTGTTGCGACATTTTGTTCCTAACAGTTGAAGATGAATGGTGCTCAATAGATAGAAGCAAAAAGATTGAGGAATAATTCCCAGGCTCAGGCTTTTCTCAGGGTTTGAACTGCTAACTCTGGCACATCAGTGACTATTCCCGAAGCACCTAGTGAGGCGAGTTCAAGAATCTCTTTTGGATCATTTATCGTCCAGTAATGCAGTTGAGTTCCAGTAGCTAAGACTTTCTTCATAAACCGTGGCGAATCAAGCTTGATAACTGACATTCGACGGGGGATTTGCAGTGCTCCGATATTCTCTAACGCCTTTGCAACCAGCGAAGTTGGTAATCCGAGGAGGCAGAAGAGCCAGACCTTGATAACGACTGAGGCACTTCCTGAAGTTGCCACTGGACTTGTGAATTGTTTTAGTGCTTTCAGTCTGCGCTTGTTGCTAAAGCTTGAGACTAGGACTCGATCGTGGGCCTTTAGCTTTTCAACAGTTGCAACCAGGTCAGGAATGGCTTCTTTAGCCTTCACATCGATGTTGAATTTTATTTTCGGAAACGCAATCAGGGCCTCAGCCAGAGTTGTCACCCTTGTTCCACCTCTAAGGTGGAAAGCTTTTAGTTGGTCCAAGGTGAACTCTTGAACCACTGGTCCTGTATTCTTCGCAAGATTCATTCCACTAGCGAATTCATCCCATTTGTGCTTTGATTCTTCGAAGACTTCTTCATACTGTCGTCCAAATTCCCAGTCGACGACTCTTTCTATGAGCTCATCGTGAAATAGAACTGCGATCCCGTCTTTTGTTGCCCTGATGTCGGTTTCGATGATGTCAGCGCCCGCATCGACTGCTACATGAAATGCTTCAATTGTGTTCTCAGTAGGAACGGTGCCTCCACGGTGGGCAAGAATAACGACCTTGCTATTTATGAAATACGGATGTTTCTGCATGGTTTCCTACGATGATGGGTAAATCTGGGGGATAGGCTTGAAGGCGTGCCCTCAAGACCGACTATAGCCACAGCCAAGGCTCTGAGCCGTCTCATCGTGGGGCTGTATTTAGTTGGCCTTGGACTTGCCATAATGATTCACACCGGCTTAGGTGTTCCACCATGGGATGTTTTGACCCAAGGTTTGCAGCATCAAACCGGCTGGAGCTTTGCCTTATCAGCTTCCTGCATCAGCGCATTGGTACTTCTGCTTTGGATTCCCATTCGGCAGAAACCAGGAATTGGAACTTTGGTGAATGCCTTCAGCATTGGCCCGTTTGCAGATCTAAATAAGCCTTTGGTTCCTCAAATGCCAAATCTAACCGCTCAGCTCATTTGGTTGGTAGTTGGGCTACTTATCTGCTCTGTTGGGCTCGGATTGTATATTTCAGCAAACCTAGGTGGTGGGCCTAGAGATGGGCTGGTCGTTGGGTTGACTCGAACCTCTGGCTGGCCATTCTGGATAGTTAGAAGCTTGGTTGAAGGCTTGGTTTTGGTCTCGGGCTGGCTTCTAGGAGGCACAGTTGGGCTAGGAACCGTCCTTTTTGCCCTTGGAATAGGGTATTTACTGCAAATATCTATGAAAATCTTCGGATTTGACCCAAAAAAGCCCCAAAATGGTGGGGAAGTGGCCCAAAAACAATGAGAAAACATGTAAAGCACAGGCCGACCGCTCGAATATTGCTAATTAACCCCCAAAACGAGGTTCTGCTATACAAGACTCATTTTGATCCAGAGGTTCAACTGCCACCGCGTTGGCTAACACCTGGCGGAGGTATTGACGATGGTGAAACAGAACTAAATGCTGCTGTAAGGGAGCTTTTTGAGGAAACTGGAATGATAATCCAAGAATCGGATCTGGCTGAACCAGTGTTGGTTGCTTCTGGAACATGGCTCTGGGGCGATGGCATTCATAGCCACACATACACAGATACGATCTTCAGCTACCAGGTTGAAACATTCATTCCAGACACCTCAGGTTTCACCAAAGATGAACTCAGAGACGTTCTAGAAATCAAATGGTGGAATGTTCAGGAACTGCTGGACAGTGGTGAGCAATTAGCTCCACACGAATTGGCTGACTGGCTTCGGGATAACATCCCATCTAACTAATCGCCGATAATGAACATTATGTCAAGTAATGTTTTATTGGGCTAGAAGCACTACTCCCCAGTATTTTGAGTTGCTGATACCCACTCGTTGAGTTTGGCAATTGCTCTGCCGTCTTTGATCGCTGCAAGACAAAGTTCAAAAGCTTGAGTCAGTTCCGAGATCAAATCAAAGTCTGAACTACCTTTACTAAGTTCGTAGGCGGCGATTCCGGCGGCAGCATTGAGGGCGACGATGTCTCGGATTGAGGACTGCTCCCCTGTCAAATCCGAAGTTGAACCCAAAACTATTCGAGCCGTTGCTGCGTTAGCTTGGGAATCTCCACCAATGAGATCTTTGACCTGGGCCAGTTTTATGCCCAGTTGCTCTGGATTGAAGGTGCTTTCAGCCACTTTTCCGCCTGAAACCGTCCAAATGGTACTTGGGCCAGTTGTAGTGAGTTCATCTAGGCCGTCTGAGCCCCTAAAAACAAGGGCATTGCGACCCCTGGATGCCATTTCAGCGGCTAAAAGAGGGGCGATTTGAGCATTTGCTACCCCTAGAGCTGTCGCAACTGGCTGGACAGGGTTGGCTAGCGGGCCAAGGAAGTTGAATGTGGTTGGGACACCTAGGTCTCGCCTGATAGCGCCTACGTTCTTCAAAGCTGGGTGAAATAGCGGGGCAAAGAAGAAAGAGATGCCTGTTTGCTGGAAAACACTGGCAATCTGGTCTGGATTTAGGTCTAAATTCACACCCAGGGCCTCCAGCATCTCCGAAGAACCGGTTTTACCCGATGCTGATCTGGAACCGTGCTTTAGGACTGGGTAGCCAGATGCGGCCGCCAGGATGGCGGCCATGGTTGAAATGTTCACAGTGCCAAGCTGATCTCCCCCAGTGCCCACAATATCGATTGCGTCTGCAGTAAGTGGTGGTTTTACGGCATGTTCGAGTAGTACGTCGACAAAACCAGAAAGTTCTATGACGCTCTCACCTTTTGTTCTCAAAGCCAAAAGAAAGCCGCCAACTTGAGCTGGGGTCGCTTCATTAGAGATTATTTGAGTCATTGCCCAGCGAGCCTGCTCGATATCGAGGTCTTGCTTCTGGATTAGTTGGTTAAAAATATTTTTCCAACTGAGCTCTGTGGTCATGGCTTCAGTTTAGCCATTGGAGCAAGAATAAATCTCAATAAAAACCGCACCGCAACGGGGCTTTGACGCAATTGTAACGATTTGGGATTGTAGGATTAGAACATGACAACTGCTCCCCTAGCTCACGGTCAAATCCACCGCCCAAGTGCCACTTCAGTAGGCACGATCGTGTGGCTTGGTAGCGAAGTAATGTTCTTCGCAGCCCTTTTTGCCATGTATTTCAGCCTTCGTGCCAACTCCCCAGAAATCTGGGCTGCTGACACAGCAAAACTTGATGTGCGCTTCGCGCTGATTAACACTCTTATCCTTGTGGCTTCCTCTTTCACAGCCCAATTTGGTGTTTTCGCTGCAGAGAGAATGCAGCCTCGTGCGACAGGAAAGTCCCCTTTCAAGTGGGGCATGGTTGAGTGGTTCTTCCTAAGTTATGTCCTCGGTGCAATCTTTGTTTCTGGTCAGGTTTGGGAGTACTCAAACCTTATTAGCGAGGGTGTTTCCCTTTCTAGTAACAGCTATGGATCGGCCTTCTACATCACCACTGGATTCCACGCTCTGCACGTAACCGGTGGTTTGATTGCATTCCTTTTTGTAATCGGTCGAAGCTTTGCGGCCAAGAAATTTGGCCACAAGGAAGCCACCGCTGCAATCGTGGTCTCCTACTACTGGCACTTTGTGGACGTAGTTTGGATCGGGCTTTTCCTAATCATTTACGTTTTGAAATAACCAGAGGGTATCTATCTACATGACTAAGTTCAAGAAAAAAGTAAACGGTATGCGCAGATCCCCAATGGCGCTAGGTATTGTTCTGTTTGCTGGTCTGCTTGCTGTTGGTACTGGATACTCTGCAGTGAACGCGGCAGTCTCCCCTAAATCTTCTACTCAACACTCTGCCGAACAAGTTGCACTCGGTAAGAAACTATTTCTTTCTAACTGTGCATCGTGTCACGGTAAGAACGCAGAAGGCACCGCAAACGCTCCTAGCCTGATTGGTGTTGGTGAAGCTTCAGTTGATTTCCAAGTTTCAACAGGTCGTATGCCAGGTGCCGCTAGTGGACCTCAGCTTCAAGTTAAACCTGTTCAGTTCACCGCTGATGAAATTGCTGCGCTAGCCGCTTATGTCGGTTCTCTTGCCGATGGGCCTGCGATTCCAGATAAGGCTTACCTCCAACCAAACGGCGATGCCAGCAATGGTGGAGCACTTTTCAGAACAAACTGTGCTATGTGTCACAACGCTGCTGGTGCCGGTGGTGCTTTGACTCAAGGAAAGTACGCCCCAAGTTTGATGGGCTCTTCCGCAAAAACTATTTACGAAGCGATGATCACAGGACCACAAAACATGCCTGTTTTCAACGACGAGAACATTACCCCGAAAGAGAAGAACGATATCATCACTTATCTTTCGTATCTTCAGACAAACAAGTCTGCCGGCGGTGACGATCTTGGAAACCTTGGTCCAGTAGTTGAAGGTCTCCTGGCTTGGTTAGGTCTACTCGGATTAATTGTTGCCATCACTGTATGGCTTGGCGCTAAATCGAACTAAGAAGAAAGATTAAAGTGAGCGAAGATTCAAAGGACTTAGCGAAAGCTAGCGATAGTCGTTACTCAGAGCATGAGTACGACCTTGGTCTTAGAGTTGCAAATCCCGATGCAGTAGTAGACCCTGGTCTAGAGCCACATCGCGTTCGTATGACCGACAAGAGCGTGAAGCACGAGAAGAACGCTGTTCGTCAAGTCACAGCGCTATTTGTCTTGTCTATGCTTGGCAGTGCATTCGCTCTATACGCATACTTCGCATTCCCAATCGAACTTGGCAACATGGGAAGCGTAAGATTAAACACCTTGTTCCTAGGTCTAGGTATCACCCTGGGTCTACTTGGTATTGGTATCGGTGCAGTGCACTGGGCAAAAACTCTAATGCCGGACAATGAAGTTTCCGAGGAGCGTCACCTAACTCGAGGGTCAGATGAGAAGCGTGCAGCTGCTGTAGAGATCATCAACCTAGCAAACCAGGAATCTGGATTCAGCAGAAGAAAACTTATTCGCAGAACTCTTTATGGAGCGCTTGCCTTCTTCCCACTGCCAGGTCTTATCATTTTTGGCGATCTTGGCCCGAACGTCAATGAGAAGCTTCGTCACACTGCTTGGAAGCCAGGTACTCGTCTAGCTCGAGACCCAAACGGTAGAGCAATTAAAGCTTCAGATGTGACTGTTGGCTCAGTCTTTCACGTAATCCCTGATGGCTTGATGCCAGACACAGAAGGATACCTAGAACAAAAAGCCAAGGCTGCAGTTCTGCTTGTTCGCGTTGATCCAAGTGAACTTATTGAAACTCCTGAGCGTGCATCTTGGTCTTACCAAGGTATTGTTGCGTACTCAAAGATTTGTACACACGTTGGTTGCCCAGTAGCTCTCTACGAACAGCACACTCACCATCTACTCTGCCCATGTCACCAATCAACATTCGATTTGGTGAATGGTTGCAAGGTTATCTTCGGCCCTGCAACTAGACCACTTCCTCAGTTGCCTATCACTGTTGACAAGGATGGTTACCTAGTTGCCCAGAGCGATTTCCTTGAACCGGTTGGCCCTTCATTCTGGGATAGGAGTGTGAAGTAATGACTACTGCACCTGTAAAGAAAAATAGTTTCCTCGCTGGAACAGCGAACTACGTTGATGAGCGCGTTGGTGTTGCTGGAATCCTAAAAGAATTCGGACGCAAGATTTTCCCTGACCACTGGTCATTCATGTTGGGTGAAGTTGCACTCTATTCATTCCTAGTTCTACTTCTATCTGGAACTTTCCTTACCTTCTTCTTCAACCCTTCAATGGCGGAGACAATCTACCAAGGTTCATACGCTCCCCTAAAGGGTGCACATATGTCTGTTGCATACTCTTCTAGCTTGGACATCAGCTTCGAAGTTCGCGGTGGATTGCTAATGCGTCAGGTGCACCACTGGTCTGCTCTACTGTTTGTTGCTGCCGCTGGTCTACACATGCTTCGCGTTTTCTTCACCGGTGCGTTCCGCAAGCCTCGAGAGTTGAACTGGGTAGTTGGGTTTGTGCTTTTCGTTCTGGGTATGGCCGCTGGTTTCACTGGCTACTCTCTTCCTGATGATCTGCTTTCTGGAAATGGACTACGAATCATCGATGGAATGATGAAAGGTATTCCGGTTATCGGAACATCTATCTCAACAGGACTATTCGGTGGAGAATTCCCTGGCACTGCAATTGTTAGCAGGCTTTACAGCTTGCACATCATGCTTGTTCCAGCACTTATCTTGGTCTTCTTGGCACTGCACTTGTTTATGCTCGTGATTCACAAGCACACTCATTACTCAGGTCCTGGTAAGAAAGACACTAACGTTGTTGGTTACCCACTAATGCCTGTGTATGTTGCCAAGGCTGGTGGATTCTTCTTCATTGTCTTCGGTGTAATTATGTTGATCGCAACATTCTTTACGATCAACCCAATCTGGAACTACGGTGGTTACGACCCATCCCCTGTTTCAGCTGGAACACAACCTGACTGGTACATCGGTTGGCTGGACGGAGCTCTTCGTTTGGCACCAACCGGCATCGAATTCATGGTTGGTAACTACACAGTCTCAACCAACATTCTGCTACCACTTGTTATCAGCTTGGTATTCCTTGCAGCTGTTGCAATTTATCCATTCATCGAGAACTGGGTTACTGGAGACAAGAGAGAGCACCACGTACTGGATCGCCCACGTAACGCACCAACTAGAACAGCAATTGGTGCTGCCGGTGTTACTTTCTACGCTGTCTTGTGGGCAGGTGCAAGCACCGACTTGATTGCTACCAACTTCAAGATGTCACTGAACCAGGTTCTGGTTTCAATGCAAATCTCATTGATTATTCTGCCGTTCGTTGCATTCTTTGTTACCAAGCGCCTGTGTCTTGCACTGCAGCGCAAGGACCGTGAGATTGCCATTCACGGTCGCGAGTCAGGGCGTATCGTTCGACTACCTCACGGTGAATACATTGAGGTCCATGAGCCGCTAGATCCTCACGATCTATACAAGCTGGTTGATTTCAAGGACTACAAGCCAACTCTTGCTAGACCTAATGCGGACGGAAGAATCACCGTTGGTAGCAGAATCAGAGCATCAATGTCTAAGTTCTACTTCGAAGACCGCATCTCCCCTGCCACACAGACTGAGATTGATGAAGCAGCTCATCACAATCATGAGATTGAAGCTGAAGTCAAGAAGGCTATCGAGAGCAAATAAACAAGGTTCACCAAGCAAGTGCCCATTATGAGAAATATTTTCGTGGTGGGCACTTCTGGTTCTGGTAAGAGCACTGCAGCGAAGCGCATCTCAGTTGTATTTGGCTACAAACACGTTGAGATTGATGAACTCCTCTGGCTTCCGAATTGGACACAACGTGATCCGAATGAATTGGCAGAACTGCTTAAGTTCGAGGTGAGTAATGGGCCCATAGTAATGGATGGCAACTTTGCAACCAAAGGTATAAACCCAAATGCGGGTGACATCCTCATTTTCCTTGACTACCCAAGATGGCTGATTATCTCGAGACTAATTAGAAGAAGCCTTGCCAGAGTCATACTGAGAAGAGAACTCTGGTCGGGAAACCGTGAGGAATTCAAGTTCCTAATCTCAGCTGATCCTGAAATCAATCCCATACTTTATTCATACAAAACTTACTCTTCGAGACATGACAGTTACACAAAACTGCTGGAAGAATCGGGTCACACCTCAAACCACATAGTAAAAAACCCCAAGCAACTAAGAAAGTTACTTGGGGCTCTTTAGTCTAAATTTAGTGGGCGTGTAAACCGCGAGAGTGTTCGAAAACGAACCCAATCAAGGCAACGATTGCGAGTGGGAATCCGATGATAAACATCCACCAGCCAACGGCGAGAGATGTGAAACAAAGCGCTCCACCGATTCCAAGCATCAAAGGCCACCAAGACCACGGAGCGAAGAAACCCATTTCAGCTTCGCCGTCCTCGATGTTCGCATCCGGCATATCCTCTGGTCCTGTGAAATTCTTAGCTGTCTTACCTAAGTAAAAAGCTAGGAATCCTGTCAGGAAAACAAGCATTCCAATGGCGGCAAAACCAATGACCTCAATTTTTCCATAGACCAGGTTTGACCAGTAGCCATAAACAATTGCGACAATGAAGTAAAAAACGGTTAGCAGGTTAAAGATTCGGGTATTGGTCTTCATTACTTGACTTCAACTTTCGAAGGCGATGGCTGGAGGGCAGCTGGATCAGCGAACTCTGGGTGGTTTAGATCAAAAGCAGGTGACTCGCTTCGGATTCTTGGGATGCTGGTGAAGTTGTGGCGAGGGAACGGTGAAGCCGTTGCCCATTCAAGTGAACGTCCGTAACCCCAAGGGTCATTGACTTCAACCTTCACTCCATTACGGTGAGTAATCCATACGTTCCAGATGAAAGGCAACATTGACAGAGCTAGCAGTGCAGCTCCTGCAGTGGAGACCTGGTTCATCCAAGTAAAGCCATCGCTAGGTAGGTATGTTGCGTATCTACGTGGCATACCGATAACACCTAGCCAGTGCTGAATTAGGAATGTGGTGTGGAATCCAACGAATAGCAACCAGAAGTGAATCTTTCCTAGACGCTCGTTAAGCATCTTTCCTGTCATCTTTGGCCACCAGAAATAGAAACCAGCAAACATCGCGAATACAACCGTTCCGAATACCACATAGTGGAAGTGAGCAACCACGAAGTATGAATCAGATAGGTGGAAGTCAAGGGCAGGTGAAGCCAAGATAACACCAGTTAGACCACCGAAGATGAATGTAGTTAGGAAGCCCAAGCTCCAAAGCATTGGAGTTTCGAACGTCACAGATCCACGCCACATCGTTCCGATCCAGTTGAAGATCTTCACACCCGTTGGTACCGCAATAAGCATTGTTGTGAAAGCAAAGAATGGAAGCAATACCGAACCCGTAACATACATGTGGTGAGCCCATACAGTCATCGACAGCGCCGCAATAGCGATGGTCGCGTAAACAAGTGTTCTATATCCAAACACAGGCTTACGGCTGAATACTGGGAAAATTTCTGACACGATACCAAAAAATGGCAGAGCCAAAATGTATACCTCAGGGTGACCAAAGAACCAAAACAAGTGCTGCCAAAGCATCGGTCCACCATTAGCAGGATCGAAGATGTGTGCACCGAACTTACGGTCAGCTCCTAGAGCAAACAGAGCAGCAGCCAGTGGAGGGAAACACATGATGATAAGAATTGATGTCACCAAAGTGTTCCAAGTAAAGATAGGCATGCGGAACATGGTCATACCAGGAGCACGCATGGTGATGATTGTGGTGATGAAGTTCACACCACCCATGATTGTTCCGAAACCGCTAAGTGCTAGACCGAATACCCAGAGATCTCCACCAAGTCCCGGTGAGAAAGTTGGGCTCGACAGTGGCGCATAAGCAAACCAACCGAAGGAAGCCGCTCCCTGTGGAGTGAAGAAACCAGCGACTGCAACGAATGAACCAAAGAAATAGAACCAGTAAGCAATTGCATTCAATCTTGGGAATGCAACATCTGGTGCACCGATTTGAACTGGCATCAGGACGTTAGCGAAGCCAGCGAACAAAGGAGTTGCAAACATCAGAAGCATTATTGTTCCGTGCATAGTAAAGAGCTGGTTGTACTGCTCTTTAGTTTCAACAATGCTCAAACCTGGCATTGAGAGCTGGGCACGAATGACAAGTGCCATCACACCTGCAATAACAAAGTAAATGAAGGCAGTGATTAGGTAAAGGTAACCAATTTTCTTGTGATCAGTTGTGGTCAGCCAATCAACAACGATCCGGCCTTTAGATTTCTGTACGGTAGTAGACATCTGTACTATCCCCTAATCTCTGGGTTGTCACCTGGCAGGTTACTGTTTCTGTTCAGGTTGTTAGGGTCATTTGGATCCGCTGTCAGCTGTCCAGTGAAACCCTCTGCAGCAAGAGCGGCAATGTGAGTATCGTAGTCAGCTTGAGAAACAATCTTCACGTTGAAAAGCATCATCGAGTGGAATTCACCACAGAGTTCAGCACATTTACCCTTGTAATCACCGATTACCTGTGGGGTGAAGTAAATCTTGTTAACACGTCCTGGGAAGACGTCCTTCTTGTATAGGAAGTCGATAACCCAGAAGGAGTGGATGACATCTCTAGAAGTTAGGTCGATCTCAACAGTTTTATTCACTGGTAAATACAGGGTAGGAAGTTCAGCTTCAGTGCCATCCCCCTGATACTGAATTCCGCTGTCATAAACGTTGTTGTTGGTGTAGTTGAAGTCCCATGACCACTGCTTACCAATAACCTCGATGCGGTACTGGCTGTCCACCTTCTGCTCGATTGCCCCCATATCCCTTGCAGTTAGAGCAAAGAAGCCAAGCACCAAAATGAATGGCACAACTGTGAAAAGAGTCTCAATTGGCATGTTGTAGCGCAGTTGAGGCGGGATCTCGGTGTCCCCCTTGCGGCGTCTGTAGACGATAATCGCCCAAAACATCAGGCCCCAGGCGATTAAACCGACTGCCCAGAGCACTAGCCAAGACCCAACCCAAAGGTTCACGATTCGATCGGTGTGGTTGGTAATACCGGGAACACCTGGAAGGAATCCTCTAGAAATTTCCTCTGAACTGCACCCTGTGAGTGCGGTAATTAGGACTGCAACAATAGGCAGGGCTGCCCATCTCAATCGACGCTTAGGAAGCACAATCGACCCTTCAATTTCAAATCGTTATATTCCAAGTTTAGGCGTTCCAGAGCAGAGAGAACGCCAAAACACAGCCCAATATCTGGGGTTAGGACAAATTAGTTGAACGAAGAACCACAGGCACAGGTGCCTTGGCTGTTTGGGTTTTCGATCTCAAAAGCACGCTTCTGGAAAGTGTCAACGAAATCAAAGGTCGCACCATTGATAAATGGGGCTGTCATGCTGTCAACCACGACTTCAACCCCGTCAAAATCTCTAACAAGGTCATCTTCGCGAAGCTCTGGGGTTAGCACGAATGGCAAATACTGGAATCCAGCGCAACCGCCGACTTTCACCTCAACCCGGAGACGGAGCTTGTCCCCTTCAGATAGGTCAGAAACGTCTGCAGATTCGATGTGGCGACGCAATTCAGCCTTAGCTGCCTCAGTTATTTCTAGTCCGTGAGTTAGGGTTTCAGTCATTTTTACTCCTTGTTTGCTCTAATTCTAAGCCCAAAAATCGATTTTGCTCAGATTGATGCTAGCCCTGCAGGTTATTGCCAGCAACCAAGAACAAGGCCTCGGCTACCATGGCGTTTTTCAGCCCAACAAGGTGAACCGACTCATTCGGGCTATGTGCCCTGGAATCAGCATCTTCCACTCCTGTGACCAAGATCTGGGCATCTGGGAAGACTTCTTTCAGATCAGCGATAAATGGGATTGAGCCTCCAATGCCAATCTCTATGGCTGGATTACCAAAAGCAGCCCCAAGCACATCCTTGGCTAGGACCGATGCCCAGCCTGAAGTATCGGCCAGATATGGCTTTCCGGTCTCAATTAGCCCAAATTCGAGCACTGCACCAAACGGGATATTTGCCTTTAAGTGCTCTCTCAAGAGCTCTAGGGCCTCATCTGGATCCTGCCCAGAGGCTATTCTGAGGCTAATTTTGGCGGATACCTGAGGGAGAAGGGTGTTTGATGACATCGCAACCGATGGCACATCCAAACCAATCACCGTAATAGCTGGTTTACCCCAAATCCGCTCCATAATCCCTCCCTCGCCAATTTGGCTGACTTCAGGCAAAAGACTGCTATCGGCACGCAAATTGGCGTCTGTGTAAGGCAAATCCTCGAATTTATAGGATTTTAGACCCGAAACGGCAACACTTCCCTTTTCATCGTGCAATGAGGCTAAAACGCTCAACATTGGGATCATGGCATCTGGTATTGCCCCGCCAAACATGCCTGAGTGAACGGCGTGTTCCATGGTCCGGACGGTAAATTCCAGGCTAACCATGCCCCTTAGGCTCACAGTTAGAGCAGGAATCTCAGGCGACCAGTTCATTGAATCAGGAACGATAATCACATCAGCAGCCAATTTAGCCTTATTTTCATCCAAAAACGCCCTAAAAGTCCTAGATCCTGCCTCTTCCTCACCTTCGATGTAAATGGAGATACCTAGGTCAAAATCTGTTCCAACAACGCCTTTGAATGCCTCGATGGCAGCTAGGTGGGCAATTACTCCAGCCTTGTCATCAGCTGCCCCACGACCGTAAATACGACCATCCTTAGTTGTTGGCTCGAATGCAGGGGTTTCCCACACCGAGTCATCGCCCGGTGGTTGAACATCGTGGTGGGCATATAGCAAAATGTGAGGTCTGCCGTTCTTAGCTGGCTTCGAAGCCAAAACAGCAGGCGCACCTGGTTTGCCGTCCACGGTGGCTGTCTTAATCTCAACGGTTTCAAAAACACCTGTTTGCCTGAATAGTTCAGCCACTGCTTCTGCACTTCTATCCAAGTCTTTTGGATCGAAAGCATCCCATGCAATGCCAGGGATTCGGACTAGTTGACCTAGTGCGGCTATTCGCTGGCTGAACTCCGCTTCGACATTTGCTCGAACTGTTTTCACCAGTTCACTATCGGAATTTAAGGCGTGCATGTTGCTTGGCTTCGGAGTGAATGTCATGAGAGTAATCTAGAACACAACTCCACTAAAACTAAGGACATAAATGAGCGACCAAGAAAAACCTGATAATTCGACTGTTATTGGGAAAGGTCGCCCAACCCCCAC
>Ga0209084_1001330_pt1 | contig 20971 bp, 19 predicted proteins | sample C_130820_MF_Meta_FD_187309 | JGI IMG/M metagenome (GOLD analysis project Ga0209084, IMG submission 187309) | Freshwater microbial communities from Lake Croche, Canada to study carbon cycling - C_130820_MF_MetaG (SPAdes) (version 2) | ecosystem: Environmental > Aquatic > Freshwater > Lake...
TCTGCCTATCTTGTTGTGGCCAGGCATGAAGATTGGCCAAGTGTGCTTCTTCCGCATGACTTCCGAAGCTGATCATCCTTATGGTTCGAGCATCTATGGTTCTCGGTATCAAGGTCAGCGTGGCCCGACACCAAGTCGCTCACACGCAAACTTCCATCGCACTGACGTCAACTAGGTCTTTACTTCGCGCCATTGGGCCTCGTTTTTCACATCAGAGTTTTGTCCACTCGGAGTGGGGAAACTTAGATAGCAACAAGTTCTTGAGCAAATCTTTACTCAATGTGTCGTGCGATGCAGGTGTTTATCGCTTACGTTTGTAGAGGGTCTTTCAATGGGGTGTTTTGTGGTTATTCGGTCGGGTTTTCGTGCGGTTTTGGCATGGAGTTTTGCACTAGCTTCAGTATCAGCAGTTGCTTCTCAGACCATCGCATCATCTGCCGTGGATGCCCGTCCTATTAGTTACACGACTTCAATCGTGAATAAGTCTTCTGGTGTCCTAACCGAGTCAGAATCTGCACCTCAAGCCAAAACCGCCGAGTCTGCAGCGCGCGCTTTCATCGATAACCACTCAGAGCAGTGGGGCGCTACATCCGACAATGTTCGCCATTCCAAAACGATTCCCGGTGTTGATGGACTGGTAACTCTTCGTTTTGTACAGACGGTTGCCAATCTCGACGTCTTGGGCAGTTTGTTAGCTCTAACTTTGGATGCACAACTTCATCTTGTTTCCTTTGATGTAACAACTCTGACGACCATGCGTCCGGTAGCACTTGCGCCAGCACTTTCGACTCAACAAGCCCAACTCGCTTTACAAGGTGCCATCGCCTCGTCCGAGCATGTCCTAGCGACTCAAGTAGTAGTTACAAAAGTCCATCCCGTGATTGCTGATTCTTCTTTAGTAGAAGGAATTCCTGACGGCCCGCACGTATCGTGGAGCAGTTGGACCACAATTGCGGGTCGCCCAGATTCGGTAGCCGTGAGCGTTCTTGATGATGCCACGTCTACGTTGCTTTATTCTTCGCGGATTGCTCGTCACATTACTTACACTCCAAATGTGTGTGATTTGCAGAGTGCAGTTGCTTCTGATTATGCGACACAAAATACAGCCCTAGGCACCTCTAATTTGGTTCGTAAAGCTGGCAACCTCACGTACATCAACTCGTTTGGTGAGGTCTACCCACTATGTGGCTACAACTATTCAGGAGTGAATACACCAAGTTCAACGACAGCGCTGGCAAATATCGGTTCCACCTGGTCCTACTTCAAAGATGTCCTTGGTGTCGACATCAATGATGAGGAATGGCTAGGAAATATTTCAAAATCCATCAATGGTGATCGCAACCCACACATCAGTGCTTTCACTAATGTTTGTTTTTTAGCTTCCAAGGGTGATTGCCCGAGTTATGGAAATGCATTTTGGGTGCCATGGTCTGCACCAAAGTCTATTTGTCGCACTGGTGCATGCAGCGGAATCTTTATGGGTGCGGGTTTTGATGCAGCACTCGATGTCATTGCCCATGAACTCACGCATGGCCTAACATTCTCGATTGCTTTCCAAGAGGGTTTCTCCGATACCTCAGATGCCGCTGCGATGAGTGAGGGTCTGTCGGATGTTTTCGGTGAAGCCGCCGAACGCCTTTCTCCTACTTCACAAGCGGATCCCACCTGGCAGGTGGGTGAGAATGTTGCAGGTATAGATCCCGGGCCTTATCGAGAAATGAAGACTGGATCAACTTTCTCACCTGACAGCCCAACGGCAGTTAAGCCGGCAATTACCAAGGACTGGAAATCTGAAGATGGTCATGTGAACAATGGCCCACTTAATAGGTTTGCTTGGCTCATTGCCAATGGTGCAACTGTAGGTTCGACAACGGTAAAACCTCTTGGCACTGTGCCGTCTGACGGCATCTGCCACACCCTCACTCAGTGCACAGGCATAAGTCGAATGTCAGTCTTGATGTATCAAACGTTGCCTTCTATCACATCAGCATCGTCGTACTTTGAGTTTGGTCAGGCGGTGATGAACACCTGTGAGACTCTGCTCAAAAAAGGCGTCGAAGGTTTTGATGAAACTGCGTGCACCAATGTGGGACGCGCTTTGCGTCTAACCGGAATTACGAAATTTACGATTACAGATCTAACTTCGAGCACGTCAGTTCCGAAGTACACTTCGATGTCCATTGTTGCCTCAGCCAAGTCATACGCAGGAGCAATTGTTACTTTGCAGCCAATGAGACTTGAGCAGTTGGTCAAGGGAAAGTGGACCACCGTGCGTCAGGCGGATGTATTGTGCAAGCGTTATTGCACCAATACACGGGGTAGCGTGACTTTCAGTGTGAAGTGGTCCGCATCCGGGCGCTACCGCGTATCAGCGAATTCAAGTTTTGGCGCCATGCAAGCCCAGACCGCGCCAGCCTATATTCGCGCTTATTGATGAACGTGCTGCATCGCCCAAGCGAACATAGCGATTGCGCCTGCAGCTGATGCATTCATTGACCGAGTTGAGCCAGATTGAGTGATGCCAAGAATCTGCGTGCAAGCATCTAGACCTTCGGGAGACATCCCAGGACCTTCTTGGCCAAAGTACAAGACGCAAGCTCTTGGCAACGGACTAGTTTCAATGTTTCCGCAACCCGGCACGTTATCAATCCCGATGATGGGCACATCATTTTCAAGTGACCACGTTTTGAAGTCAGCAACTGTGTGGTGATGAAAGAGGTGGAGGTAACGATCCGTCACCATGGCACCGCGCCTGTTCCAACCTCGCCTACCGACGATGTGAACTCCAGAAACGTTGAAGGCATTTGCAGTGCGAACGACTGAACCAATGTTGAGGTCATGCTGCCAATTCTCAATGGCAATATGTAAGGGTGCTCGCTGGGTATCGAGGTCGGCAACAATTGCTTCCACGGTCCAGTAACGATATTTGTCGACAACATTTCGACGGTCACCAAGCTCAAGAAGTTCTGGCTCGTACTGTGCGCCTTCTGGCCAGGGCAGTGGATGTGGACCTACTCCGACGACGGGAAAAAATTCTCCCGGGCCGAGCTGTGAACGATCGGGTCCTTCAGAGGCGATTAATTCGTCACTCATGATTTCTCCATTCCGTTCAGGTTCACTCCATAACCCTACTTGCACTCCTCGCATCGAGAGATTCGCCAATTGTTCTCTGTCACGCTCCCGAGTTGCTAGATTTACAGGCAAGGAGTTGGACATGACCGCCAGTCAAGGAGCTCATGTGCCGCATTGGCATCATGAGCATCGAGCCGAGTCGCGACTTGTCGTAAATCTGGTCGTCGCTTTAGTGATTCTGCTTCAAGTGTCATTGCCACGTTCGCTCAATAGCTCCTTCCCATGGTTTGTGTGTGGCATTGAGGCAGCATTGCTTTTGGTGCTCAATGTCCTCGATCCCAAGCGGGCAGCGGCCCATGCAGGTTGGCCGCGTATTACCAGCATCATTTTGATTGCCACCATGACAATCGCAAACTTGTCTTCAGTGGTGCGGCTGATTGATGCGCTGCTTAATGGTGGGGTTAAGGATGCTCAGAGCCTGCTGCTTACCGGCGGATCTATTTGGTTGACGAACGTGGTTATCTTCTCGATGTGGTACTGGGAATTCGACCGTGGCGGCCCTGGTGCACGTTCTCAAGCAAAAGTTTCTATCCCTGACTTTATGTTCCCGCAGATGAGCGATCCAGATTTGGCCCCAGTCCACTGGTCATCGTCCTTCTTTGATTACCTCTACATGTCCTTTACGAACTCCAGTGCCTTCAGCCCAACGGATGTTCTGCCTCTCACCCGCTGGGCTAAGGCAACCATGCTGTTGCAGTCGCTAACTTCACTCATTGTTGTCGCGCTTGTGATTGCCCGAGCAGTTAATATTCTGCACTGAACCTGTGATTGATTATGTTGACTGATTTATCGAAGCTCTGGGCGATACCAGCATTTCGCAAGTTGCTACTCGCTCGCTTTGTATCCAATTACGGCAATGGACTCGCACCCATTGCACTAGCTTTTGGGGTCCTTGGACTTAAAGGTGCAACTGCCTCTGACTTGTCCATTGTGATGGCAGCTCAGATGTTCCCCTTAGTCGTATTTATGCTCTTTGGTGGAGTTATCGCCGACCGTTATCCGCGGGCACTTATTGTGGGCGTGAGTGATGTTGTTCTGAGTATTTTTGTTGTGTACAACGGAATTTCATTTCTTGATGGCAAGGCGACGATCTTGAGCCTGTCTGCGGTTGCATTTGTTGGTGGAACACTCGCTGCTCTCTGGTGGCCGGCCTTCTCTGGCTTAGTGCCAGAAGTTGTTCCTGAAGAGATGCTGCAGTCGGCTAACTCAGTTATCGGTCTGGGATCGAACATGTCGAACATTGCAGGGACGGTATCGGGTGGAATAGTCGTTGCCTATCTTGGCGCTGGTTGGGGAATCATCGCCGATGGCATCACTTTCTTGATTGCAGGCATCTTGGTCTTTCAATTGCGTGGGCTCGGAACCACTCGCAAGCAAGATGAGGACTCGCCGACTGTGCTGCAGGATCTTGTCCAAGGCTGGCGTGAATTTGTTTCGCGTAGCTGGGTTGTTGCTGTCGTAGCGGGCTACTCGATTATCGCCATGTTGATGGAGAGTGTGTTCGCTGTTGTCGGTCCTGTCCATGCAAAAAATATTCTGGGTGGCCCAAAACCTTGGTCGTGGATCTTGGGAGCACTTTCAGCAGGCATGATGTGCGGAGTTGTCGTGTCCTTGCGCGCACGACCTAAGCGACCGCTGGTGGCGGGCTTAGGTGCGCAAGTTGCTTATGGTGTGTGGCTGCTCGTTATGGCGTCTACGAATTCGCTAGTTCTGATTTGCTTAGCCGCCTTCTTTGCTGGGGTAGCGATGGACTTTTTTATGGTGTTGTGGCAGACGGCAATGCAAAGCAACATTCCTCGAGAATCTCTGTCTCGCGTGACCTCGTACGACGCCTTTGGGTCGCTCGCATTCGCACCTCTTGGTTTGGTTGTTGCCGGACCAATCGTGGCTCGGCTCGGCTCTGCCCATACGTTGTTGTGGTTTGGTGTGATTTTCTTTGTCAGTCTCACTGCGATGCTGTCAGTTCCAAGTGTGTGGCGATTGAAATCGCAGGCTATAGATGCATCAAGCGCTAGTTGAGTCGGTGGTTTCAGGCATCCCTTGCCTGAACCGATTCGGCCATAAGCCCATCTCTGTATGAATTTTTGGGAAACTAGCCGCAATAAGTGGCTACCTACGCTCTCGTAGGTTACGCTTGCGTAAGTTACGGTAGCGTAACCACATTTCCTTGAGCAGGAGTAACTATGAATTCGCTGGGACTACCCCCGATTATTCAAGGTGGCATGGGTGCTGCGGTATCTTCATGGGGTTTGGCCCAGACAGTTGCCAAACAAGGACAGATGGGCGTTGTCTCGGGTACAGCGCTCGAAACTGTCGTAGCTCGTCGCCTGCAGAATGGTGATGAAGGCGGTCACATGCGTGAGGCGCTCGCGCACTTCCCGTATCCAGAAGTGGCTGAACATATTCTTGCTACTTTTTACCGACCTGAAGGTCGCAACGGCGAACCCTTCCGTCCTATGCGTCGACTCAGCCTCAAGGCACATAAAGAACATGATCAACTTGCAGTTGCCGCAAACTTCGTTGAAGTTTGGCTCGCTAAGCAAGCTGGTGATGGCAAAGTAGGTATTAACTTCCTAGAGAAGTTGCAGACCGCAACCCCAGCTGCACTTTATGGTGCGATGCTTGCCGGTGTTGACGCCATCTTGATGGGTGCGGGTATTCCTCGCGAAATCCCGCAACTCATGACTGACTTTGCACAAGGCAAGCCGGGACATCTCAGCATCGACTCAGATCGTCCCGCAGGTATGGCTGCACCAATCTTGGAATTCAACCCACTTGAGTCTTTTGGTAAGGCACCAGAACTTCCTCGTCCAGCATTTTTGGCCATTGTCACTGCTGAGGTGCTGGCCTCTTACCTAGCACGCAATGAAGTCACCCGTCCGGATGGATTCATCGTTGAGCACTATCTTGCTGGTGGCCATAGTGCACCACCACGACGTTTGCAGCAGGACACTGAGCACGGCTATGGTCCACTCGATGAAGCGAACATTGAGAAGGTTGCAAATGTCGGTTTGCCATTCTGGTTAGCAGGCGGTCGCGCCACTCCAGGTTCAGTAGCTGACGCTATTGCCCTTGGGGCCGAAGGCGTTCAGGTCGGCACTCTCTTTGCTCTGTCACGCGAATCTGGTTTACTGCCTGAGTACCGCGAACAGATGTTGCAGGCAGCGCGGGAAGGTAATCTTCGTATCCGCACTGACCATCTTGCTTCGCCTACTGGTTTCCCATTCAAGGTTGTTGAATTGCCCGGAACAGTTGGGATGCAGGATGTTTATGAAGCACGCCCACGTCTTTGCGACTTGGGTTACTTGCGTTCAAGTCATATCGATGAGACTGGAAAGGTCAGTTACCGTTGTGCAGCAGAGCCAGACAAACCATTCTTAAAAAAGGGTGGTGAAGAACCAGAACTCGCTGGCCGTATTTGTTTGTGTAATGGTTTGGTTGCTGCTGTGGGTCTTGGCCAAGAGCGTCCGGATGGTTACAAGGAAGCGCCGTTGCTTACACTCGGTGCGACTACGAGCGATGTTGATGCGATGCTCAAGGATTACCCAGATGGCTGGGGAGCGGTTGATGTAGTCAATCGACTTCTCCAAGGCGTAGAAGCAGCCTCTGTTTAGTTGAGTTGTAACAAAGCGGGCTAGTCACATTGTGACTAGCCCGCTTTGATTTAAATTATTAGTGAGTCGGAACGTAGCGCGTGAACGAATCGCGGATTTCCCGCTCAGCGGCAATGCGGTCTTCCCACGTTGCACCTTCAACTGACTTACCTGGCTCAAGGTCTTTGTAAGTCTCAAAGAAGTGCTGAATTTCAAGGCGCTCAAATTCAGGCATATCTGTGATGTCCTGCAAATTGTTCTTACGCGGATCATTGGCCGGAACGCACATGATCTTGTCGTCGCCGCCCGCTTCATCGCGCATGCGGAACATGCCAATCGCGCGACAGCGGATTAGGACACCCGGGAAAGTTGGTTCTTCAATGAGTACGAGTGCATCGATTGGGTCACCATCAAGTCCGAGTGTATTTTCGATGAAACCATAATCACGCGGGTATCGCGTAGCAGTGAACAGCATGCGATCAAGACGGAGGCGGCCACTTTCATGGTCAACTTCATACTTGTTGCGGCTTCCGCCCGGGATTTCGATAACGACGTCAAATTCAAGACTCACGAAGAGTTCCTGCACTTCCAGTGTGGGTTATTTCTCCTGATTCTACGGCAGATTTAGAAAACGTGACACCGCAAATGGTGTAGATATGTCACATAGCCATAGGGTCGTTAACTATGCGCAGGACGACGGGAGTCACGAATGATTGACCTCAATCTGCGTCACGCCCTCATCCAGAATCTGACCGATTTGCCTGCTGGATCAAGGGTCATGGTTGGTTGTAGCGGTGGCGCGGACAGTTTGGCGCTTGTACGTGCTGCTGTACATGTTGGGCGCGAGCGTGAAATCCGTGTCGGGGCGCTAGTTATTGACCATCAACTTCAAGACGGCTCGGGCGTGGTAGCCCAAAGTGCCGTGGACATCGCCCGCCAGCTTGGGGCTGATCCCGTTGTGGTGATTGCTGTCGATGTGGTTAAAGGTCCAGGTAGTGGCGGCTTGGAATCAGCTGCTCGTGATGCCAGACGTGCCACTTTTGAAGACTACGCAGCAGCCAACGATGTGGTCGCTGTACTTTTGGGGCACACGCTTGAGGATCAGGCCGAGACTGTGTTGCTCGGGCTTGCCCGCGGCTCAGGTGCTCGCTCTTTGTCAGGTATGCGCGAGATCGATGGCTTGTACCGCCGGCCACTGCTCAGTCTGACTCGGGCACAAGTGCGCGATTCGGTTTCTGACTTGGCCATTTATGAGGACCCACACAACGTAAACCCTGATTTCACCCGTGTTCGGGTTCGCCACCACGTGCTGCCCGTCCTAGAGTCGGAACTCGGTCCTGGAGTTGCCCGTGCATTGGCACGCACAGCCGATATGTTGCGCGACGATGCTGACGCCCTTGAGGCTATGGCGGTAGATGTTGCGGGAACGGGCGATACTGACGTTGAACATTTACTTGGCTTGCCCAGGGCAGTGCGCACTAGAGTTTTGCGCCAGATGGCCATTGATGCTGGTTGCACAGTCAACGACTTAACTCGGGAACACATCCTGGCGGTTGATTCTCTACTCACCAACTGGCACGGACAAGGACCGCTAAATCTACCCGGCAATGTCAATGTCGAGAGGCGACATGGCAGACTGAACTTCTACAAGACTTGAAACTCGGGAGACATGCGTGAACATTGAAGCATTAGGTGATCAGATTACTGAGGTAGTTCATACTGAGGAAGAGATTGCTACGCGCATCAATGAACTTGCTCAACAGATTGCTGTTGACTACGCCCAGACCGAAAAGCCGTTGCTACTTATCGGTGTGCTCAAAGGTGCAGTCATGGTGATGGCAGACCTTGCTCGCGCATTGCCCATTCCCATTCACATGGATTGGATGGCAGTTTCTTCTTACGGCTCTGGTACCAAGTCCAGTGGAGTTGTGCGCATCATCAAGGACCTAGACATCGACTTGATCAATCGCGACGTTTTGATTGTTGAAGACATTCTTGATTCAGGTCTCACATTGTCTTGGCTCATTCGCAATCTCAAGTCGCGCGGACCCAAGTCGGTTGAAGTAATGACCATGTTCCGCAAGCCTGAAGCTGTGAAGATTGAAGTTCCGGCCAAGTACGTCGGCTTCGACATCCCAAACAAGTTTGTTGTGGGTTATGGCCTTGATTACGCCGAGCAGTACCGCAACCTTGGTGCGGTTGGTGTTCTTTCTCCGAGTGTTTATCAGTAGGTAGTTAACTCTTCGGGCAAGCGCCAGAGCTGGCTCGCCCAAACGGACTAGTGTCTGTTAGCTCACCGTTCACATAGCCCACGACGTAACCCGCTCCTGGATCTGGGACACCAAAGTCTGATGGATCGAACACTTTGATACTGAGGCACATAGGTCCCCAACTCCGTCCAACTTCGAGGACAGTAATGTCGCCATCTTTGTTCGCAACATTCATGATATAGGTTTTTGGATCCCTTGCTCGTAAAGACCTGAGTGCGTTGTCGATCGTTTTGGCGCTGTAGGGATCTTCATGAGGATGTTTGATTCGGTACCCGCCTATCGCCTCTAACACGGGGGACGGCTGGAATCCAGGCATGTTTTCTGTGATGTTCGGATCAAAGTCGTGGTTACCGATGGCTACTGCCACATTGCCTTGGTACCTACACTTCTTGGGTGAGTCAACCTCATCCTTACAGTGACGGTGGAACTCGACCTTGGTACGAGACTCTTTTCCGCCCTCTGCGTAAGTTCCGTAGGTCGTGAACGTATCGCCCGTTGCATTGACGCAGAACATCTGTAATTTGTCACTCGCCTCTGACTGATGCGGATCCTCGTCAAACAAACTTGATGCACCAAGTCGTCGAGCATATGCGATGAAAGTCCCACATTCTTGAGCATCAGATGCAGTAGTGGACCACGCAACTGGGAATGTCACGGCCCAAGGAGAAGAGATACCATCGTTGGTTTTCTCCCAGTAAATGTTGCCAAGTTTGTAAGTTGAAGGCGCAGGGATCTTGCGAAGACTTTCAGCGGCGGCATGTGCCTGCTTCTTGGCGGGCTGTCCGGTCATCAACCCAAGACCGAACCTGCCAACTTGCAGGATTCCGATCCCCAGCACAACAAATTTGAGAACTTGAGTTGGCTTTCGATCAATTTTCATATGGCCACCTCTGCTAGGCGTTGCGATATAATCACTCTAGGGCATCTAGGCCTCACTACAGATTTTCGCCATAAAAGAACATGCGCCCCGATTCTGGGGAATGGGATTTAGAATCTGCAACATGGTCTTCATACGTCTTGCTTCGGCACTGGATGTCGCGGCGGTTACTGACTTGCTGTGGTCAGCACGTGAAGCTGCAGTTCCGTCTGTTCCTCCAGTTGTTGGCAACTATGAGCGAATGCACAGCTGGCTCCGACATCGCTTGACGGATGCAACCGACTGCTGGGTCACTGAGGATGCACAAGGTCTCACCGCGCTGCTGCTACTTGAACCTGGATGGATTGACCAGCTTTATGTGCGGCCAGACGTTCTAGGGCAAGGTATCGGTTCAGAGTTGGTGGCTAAGGCCAAAGAACTCATGCCTGATGGATTGGAGCTGTGGACTTTCCAGAGCAACCCTCGGGCACATAAGTTCTATGAACGGCATGGATTCACTGCTGTTGAGCGAACTGACGGTTCAGGGAATGAAGAACGGGAACCCGATGTGCGTTATGTATGGACGCCATTAGGTTTGTAGTTCTGGCCTAAGCCACTGGCAGATCTTGCTCAAGACGCCTTTGTAGATGGAGTTTGGTTTCTGGCCAGTCTTCGACGGTAACTGAGTAGTAGGCCGCGGTCCGCCAAGTGCCGTCTCGCTCTAGCCTTTGGTTACGGATGAGACCCTCAAATTTTGCGCCAAGCTTTTCGATTGCAGTGCGCGAGCGAGTGTTCAAGGCATTGGCTTTAATCGTGACGCGAACACAGTCACGTTGTTCGAATGCTTCAGTAAGCATGAGGAACTTAGCTTCCACATTTCGATTGCCACCACGGAAGATAGGGACGATAAAGGTACTGCCAATTTCACAATGATGATCATCTGGTCGAATGTCTAGGAAGGCCGTTGCGCCAATGACAGCACCTGAGTGGTTGTCCACGATTGCAAAGTACTGAGCTGTGGTGCGCTGAAGATACTTGTGAAAAAGGCTAGCTAGATCCTCGGCTGATTCCGGCATAGGTGAGCCATGACCCACCCAACGCCATGTCTCAGAAACAGGACCAATGGCGTCCCAGAGCGTCGTTGCGTCTTCTACAGCCAAAGGCCTCAAATTGATAAGGTCGCCAATCATGCGACAAGAATAACGGTCAGCACAATGTGTGCAAATTTTGACAAATACACAAAACGCCCCCATGAAGGGGCATTCCGTTTTGCAGCGGAGGATGGGGCAACCGCCGTTCACGCAAGGGGCTTTTGTCTGTGTGCAGAATGACCCTGCGACTTCCGACCGCCAGACCGTTCTTGGATCGAGCACCACTGCGGTCGGCTCCTTCAAATCACAATGCTTATTCCGCGCATAAACACAAAACGCCCCTTACGGGGCGTCTTGCTCATGCGCGGAGGATCGGTGATTGCGACTGTCCCACCACTCGAGTGCCCTGAGTGCGTGGAAGGTAACCCACTTGGACTCTTCACCGAGAAGGCCGTCTACTTCGAACCACACACTGCCAGACTCCTGACACTGGTTTATCCAACGGCCACGCTCATTTGCGGTCCAGCGGACGGTTTCGACTGCTTTCTCGATTCTGTTGTCCATCGGCCTGCCGTCAAACTCGGTCGCATCCTTGAAGTAGTTCAAGGCTCTTAGCGTCGAGTAACGCCATCGAGACGGATAGGTGAACTGTGTCGTCCATTCGCCGACGACCGCTCCGGTTGAGAGCTTGAACATTAGTTCTCGTTCGAGAAGGTATTCCTCCCCAAGCCACCGTGCTTGTGCTATCTCGTCTCGTCGACCGGTGCGCTGCTCATACTCAAGCAAACCTTTCAACGAGTTGAGTGTTGAGTGAAATGAAGATCGAGTCGACCCGTCGAACCACTCGCAATTCCATCCACCATCTTCAAGTTGGCGTTCTAGAAACCACCTTGCATTCGCCTCAACATTGACTCCCAACCATGCGCCGTTAGCCAATGTGAACGCGTTGATGCAGCAATCAACTTCGCCATCCCAATAGGGAAGATCATCAAACTCCCACCTCGAGTTGGCTGCTAGTTTGTCGGCCGTGTCTCCAAGCGCTTCTGCATCGACACCCCACTCACGCAGTGCGTTCAGCGACCACGTAGTTGCAATAAAGGGTTGGGCGCCCTCTTCGCCGGGGCGAACAACTGCTCTCGGGTCTTCACGGGTAGGGAAGAACGCACCTCCCGCCCACTGGCCATCGGCATCCTGGAGGCTAAGTAACTGGGCGCCGAAGCCTTGCTGGGATGTGAGGCGTCTCGTGGCACGCCAGATTTCCTGCGGCAGATGCATGAGGTCTCGCTCTACTTGCCACTTCAAAGATGGGTCACTGTCGAGGAGCCAGGCTAAAGTCTCGTCATGTGCGCTCATGAGTTAAGCCTAAATTCAGGCTTGGGTATCTTGCGGATTTGGCCCGTGGCGCAGCGGCCCTTGCACTGTCTGACAGGCCCGTCCTACATCACCAGCGTGGTGGCATTAGTTGGCGGCTTGTGTCTCAGCGGTGGATAAGTAGTTAGGTTATGAGCATGGATGTCGAAATCATGATTGAGGACCCACGCAAGCCTGACGTAACTGAACTGTTGCAGACGCATCTGACCTTTTGTCACGCGGCGACGCCTACAGAAGGCGTTTTCGCCCTTGATGTAGATGAGCTCAGGCGCCCAGGTACAACATTGTTCGGCATCCGAGACAGAGGAGTTTTGTTGGGAGTCTGTGCACTCAGGATGATCGATGCCACTCATGCAGAGTTGAAGGCCATGCACACACTTCGGGCATCACGAGGCCAAGGACTTGGTTCACGTTTGATATCACATATTCTGGATTACGCCGAGGCCGGGAACATGACTCGAGTGAGCCTAGAGACTGGCCCGCACGAACCGTTTGCGGCAGCGCGGGCGCTATATGCCAAGACCGGCTTTCACTTGTCCGGCCCCTTTGCTGACTATCCGGAAAGTTCGCACAGTGTTTTCATGACACTCGAACTGCCTCGGTAACACAAAATGCCCCCATGAAGGGGGCATTCCGTTTTGCAGCGGAGGATAGGGGAACCGTCGTTCACGCAAGGGGCTTTTGTCTGTGTGCAGAATGACCCTGCGACTTCCGACCGCCAGACCGTTCTTGGATCGAGCACCACTGCGGTCGGCTCCTTCAAATCACAATGCTTATTTCCGCGCATAAACACAAAACGCCCCTTACGGGGCGTCTTGCTCATGCGCGGAGGATAGGGGAACCGTCGTTCACGCAACGGGCGTGAACTCCTCCTTCAAATCCCCAGTACCAATTGCTGCAAACACAAAACGCCCTCTTTCGAGGGCGCTTCGTTTTGCAGCGGAGGATAGGGGATTTGAACCCCTGAGGGCTTTCACCCAACTCGCTTTCCAAGCGAGCGCCATAGGCCACTAGGCGAATCCTCCAGCGGTACAGGTTACCTGTAGACGCTGTAAAAGGCTAACCGATACCACCACATAGACTTGGAACCAGCCCCTCACGTGGCGTCACCCTATGAACCTCCCCAGGGCCGGAAGGCAGCAAGGATAAATGGGCTCTGGCGGGTACGTGAGGGGTCCTTTAGTACCACCAAGTCACACCAAGCAACTACTCTGGACGTATGTCCTTGGCGCTTTACCGCAAATACCGACCTGGTCGCTTCGCCGACGTCATCGGTCAAGAGCATGTCACTGCGCCCCTGATGCGCGCTTTAGATAACGATCGCTTACATCACGCGTATTTGTTCACTGGCCCACGTGGTTGCGGCAAGACTTCCTCAGCACGCATCATGGCTCGTTCTATGAACTGCGTCAATGGACCAACCTCTACGCCATGCGAAGAATGTCAGTCATGCATCGAGCTTGCGCCCAACGGTACGGGATCAATTGACGTGATTGAAATTGATGCTGCCACCTACCGAGGCATTGATGATGCGAAGGAACTGCGCGAGCGTGCAATCTATGCACCAGTCACTGCGCGCCACAAGATCTACATCATCGATGAGGCACATCAGCTCACGCGCGATGCATTCAATGTTCTTCTTAAACTCGTCGAGGAGCCACCGCCGCATCTGCGCTTCATCTTCGCAACCACCGAACCAGACAAGATCATTCCAACTCTGCGTTCGCGCACACATCACTATGGATTCCGTTTAGTTTCTGCTAAAACGCTTCAAGAGCATCTCGCAAAAATGTGTGAGCAAGAGAATATTCCAGCAGACCCGGCAGCACTGACTTTGATTGTTCGCGCGGGTGCAGGTTCAGTGCGCGACTCTCAGTCAGTCTTGGGTCAGATCATTGCGGGCGCCGGCCCCGAAGGCATCACCTATGCACAAACTGTTCTGCAACTTGGATTCACCGATGATGCGTTGTTGAGCCGGGTAGTCACGGCCATTGCCCAAGCAAATGCTGCTGATCTGTTTGGGCTGATTCATGAAGTAGTTTCCTCAGGACATGAACCTCGTCGTTTTGTTATTGACCTTCTAGAGCGACTTCGTGATCTTGTCGTGCTCAAGCAAGTGCCTGATGCAGCGTCATCTGGCCTCTTTGATGTTCCAGCCGAACAGATTGCAGACATGGCTAAAGAAGCCGAACTCTTCACCTCAGCACAACTCATTCGCGTGGCCGATTTAGTTAACTCAGGCTTGTCGACGTTGCGTGGCGCATCTTCGCCACGTTTGCAGCTTGAACTGCTTGTGGCTCGTTTAGTCACTCCGCAGGTGGCTGAGGACTTAAGTGAACGAGTAGCCAAGCTGGAACAGGGCACACCGGTTGCATCCGTTCGACCGAGCGCCAATCGTGTACAGCATGCTCATCCGATCGAACCTCAGGCTGAAAGTCCAGCAGTAGTTGCAGCTCCAAATGTCGAGGCAGCAGTTAAGCCAGTGCCACCGCGGCCAGTCACGAGACCGACTGCTCCACCACCGATGAGGCCATCACAAGTCACATCTGCAGCGCCTGCGCAAAATGCACCCGTTGAGACACCAACTGCACCCGCGGGTAACGAAATCACGCTAGAAAACGTCAAGGCTGGCTGGACAAGTGTGCTGACGCACCTCAAGGAACTGCGACGAGTCTCATTCATGATTATGCAAGACACGGTTCCGCTGTCGTTGACCGCCGATCGTGTCTTGGCTGTTGCATGTTCCAGCCCAAACAATATGCAAGGTGCCATTAAGGGTGGGCATGACGAATTACTCCGTACTGCGATTGCAACTGTGCTTGGCGCCGATGTGCGGATTGAAATGACCGTAGATGCGGCACGCGCAACAGCAAAGCCAACAACCACTGCAATGGCGAACGATTTGGCTGAAGCAACTGATCTGGGTGATGCAAGTCCTGATGATGCCAATGTTCCAACACATGCAGTCATCGACATGGTGACCAACATTATGGGTGGCCAGGTTATTAGTGAGAGCCCGCGCGAATAAATGAGTTCTATGTATGAAGGCATTGTCCAAGATTTGATTGATGAGTTTGCGCGGCTGCCAGGAGTGGGACCCAAAGGCGCATCACGCATCGCTTTTCATTTGTTGGGTTCAACCGATGAGGATGTCGCACGTTTAGCTTTCGTCTTGTCCGAGGTTAAAGACAAAGCCCGCTTCTGTCGCAGTTGCTACAACGTTGCTCAAGATGAGCAGTGTCGCATCTGTAATGATGTCCGTCGCGATCAAACAATATTGTGCGTAGTTGAGGAACCCAAGGATGTCATGGCGGTGGAACGCACGCGCGAATTTCGTGGCCGGTACCACGTGTTGGGCGGAGCAATCAGCCCAATCGATGGCATTGGTCCAGATGACCTTCGCATCAGCGAACTATTGACCCGATTGGCAGATAGTTCGATTGTTGAAATCATTCTCGCCACTGACCCCAACCTTGAGGGTGAAGCTACGGCAACTTACTTGACGCGCATGATTTCACCTTTGGGTGTGAAGGTCACTCGTTTGGCGAGCGGCCTACCAGTAGGTGGCGATTTGGAGTATGCCGATGAAGTGACCTTGAGTCGCGCATTTGAAGGACGCAGACGGGTCAGTCCTTAGCCATAATCGTCCACATTTTGGACATGCAGTTCTTATGCTGAGATGACCTTTAGAATTGTGCATTATGGGTTTGGTTGTTGCGAAGTTTGGCGGTTCATCAGTTGCTGATGCCGCCAGCGTGTTGCGTGTAGCTAAGCGGGTCGTTGATACCAAAAGGGCAGGCAATGACATCGTTGTCGTCGTGTCAGCAATGGGTGACACCACTGATGAGCTCCTAGACCTTGCCCAGCAAGTTTCCCCCAACCCACCAGGGCGCGAACTCGACATGCTGCTCACCGCAGGCGAGCGCATCTCTATGGCGGTTCTGGCTATGGCCATTAATGACTTAGGCATTGAGGCACGTTCCTACACAGGTTCACAGGCCGGACTCATCACCGACTCAACACATGGCAAGGCACGCATCATTGATGTGACACCAAGCCGCATTAGTGAGGCCCTGGCTGACGGAGCAATTCCGATTGTTGCTGGCTTCCAGGGGGTTGCACTCGACACCAAGGACATTACGACTCTTGGTCGAGGCGGTTCGGACACCACGGCTGTTGCACTTGCAGCTGCGCTCAATGCAGACGTCTGCGAAATCTACACAGATGTAGATGGCATTTTTTCTGCGGACCCGCGCATTGCACCAAAGGCACGACAGGTTCCACGCATCACTTATGAAGAAATGATGGAGCTGGCCGCTGCTGGAGCAAAGGTTCTGCATTTACGATGCGTTGAATATGCCAAGCGCTTCAATGTGCCTATTCACGTTCGTTCATCATTCTCTGACAAGGAAGGCACCTTCGTAATCGCCGACCTTGCTGATCAATCTCAACTCGAAACTCTTTCTACGCAAGGAGCCATCATGGAGCAGCCCATCATTGCCGGAGTCGCACACGACCTTGGTGACGCTAAAGTGACCGTACTTGGCGTTCCTGACCGTCCAGGTACGGCAGCAGCAATCTTTCAAGCCGTAGCTGATGCAGGCATCAACATGGACATGATTGTGCAAAATGTGAGCGTTCACGGTTCAGGCCAGACGGACCTCACGTTCACTTGCCCGCGTGCTGATGTTGCCAGTGCTGAGACAACTCTTCGCAGTGCACAGGGTGAAATCGGCTTTGAAGATGTCCTGACGGATGCTGACATTGCCAAGATTTCGCTCGTTGGTGCGGGTATGCGTTCACACCCCGGTGTATCTGCCACATTCTTCAAGGCGATTGCTGATGCTGGTGTAAATGTTGAAATGATTTCTACCTCAGAGATTCGTATTTCGGTCGTTACTCGTGCAGCAGATGCCAAGGCAACTGTTGAAGCAGTACACACCGCTTTCGGCCTTGATGCCGATGGAGAGGCCGTTGTGTACGGCGGAACAGGACGCTAAGCATGTCTAAGAAGCCAACCCTTGCAGTAGTCGGTGCAACTGGTGCAGTCGGAACAGTCATGCTCGGACTGCTGACCGAACGTGAAGACGTGTGGGGCGAAATCAAGCTTTTGGCATCTGCACGTTCTGCTGGCAAAGTCCTGCAGGTTCGAGGCCGTGACGTTGTAGTCGAGGAATTGACTGAGGCTGCTTTCGATGGCGTCGACGTTGCGATGTTCGATGTTCCTGATGAAGTCTCTGCAGTATGGGCACCGATTGCTGCAGCTAAGGGTGTCGTCGCTGTTGATAACAGTGGCGCATTCCGCATGGATAATGATGTTCCATTGGTTGTGCCAGAGGTTAATGCTGATCAAGCCCGCAATCGTCCGCGCGGCATTATCAGCAACCCGAATTGCACGACGCTCTCCATGATTGTTGTCGTTGGTGCGCTTCATCGTGCATACGGCGTGAAGGAACTTGTTGTCTCGTCATACCAAGCTGCATCAGGTGCTGGCCAGGCCGGCATTGATGCACTTCAGGCGCAGATTTCTGCAGTTGCTGGTAAGGATCTAGGCAACGCAACCGGAGATGTTCGTTCTGCCATCGCTGACTCATCTCCCTTCCCTGCTCCACTTGCTATGAATGTTGTTCCGTGGGCTGGTTCATTGAAAGAAGATGGCTACACGAGTGAAGAACTCAAGGTGCGCAATGAGTCGCGGAAGATTCTTGGTCTGCCTGGCCTAAAGGTCCATGCAACTTGTGTGCGCGTTCCAGTGGTGACGACGCACTCTCTCGCTGTGCATGCAGTTTTTGAGCAACCAGTCAATGCACAGGACATTCGCCGCATTCTGGAAAATGCTCCTGGTGTGCTTGTCGTTGATGACCCTGAGAACCTGATTTTCCCAACGCCTAATGATGTCGTTGGCACAGATCCAACGGTGGTTGGTCGGATTCGTGTTTCCTCGGAGTACCCCAATGAAGTGGATTTCTTTGTTTGTGGTGACAATCTGCGTAAAGGTGCAGCCCTAAATACGGCACAAATCGCTGAAGTTGTTGCTGCAGAGTTCAACTAGCGCAAGCCTTTTACTGCATTTAGCCCGTGATCCCCGCGGCGGGTGTGCGTTATGAGCACTGTTTCTGTGTTTACTATTAGGCGTGCGCATTTCACATCGTGTGACCTTAGCGGTCAGCCTGCTTGGTTCAGTGATGTTAGTCATTGGCACATATTTTCTGCAGAAGAGTTGGACCGACTTTTCTCCCGTGAAGCAAACCATGAGTTCACTTGCTGCTCTGGGTGCACCAACTCATCGACGTATGACCATCCTGATTGTGATGGTTGGTTTGTGTTTGATTTTGGCAGCACTCTCATTGACATTGCCTGCTAAACCGGGTCGTTGGCTACTCGGTGCTGCTGGAGCAGGGGCACTGGGCATGGCCGCTTTTCCAGTACCAGGTGTCTCCGCCAATTCGACCATGCATACCTTCATGGCCACCGTTGTTCTGGTCAGTATGTGTCTATGGCCACTTGGCGCACACCACTACAACCAGTCAGGGCATTGGCCAGTATCACTGCGCACAACAATCGCTGTGACAGTCACTATGGCTTTGACTGGAATTATCTTTTTGATTAACTGGTTGCACGGTAGCCCGATTATGGGTTTGCTAGAGCGACTCTTAGTGACATTCCAACTATCGTGCTTCATTGTTTTGGCACATCGCAGTCATCGGGCACAGGGTCTTCAAAATCTGCAAACTGCGACTGTAGAGGTTGACGAATCGTTGGCCGAAGCAAGTACCACCATTGCCTAACGTCAAGCGGGACCTACATGTATCAGTGCTCTTGGTGACGCCACGCAATCACGAATGGCGAGATTCATTCTGCGACTAGATTCCTCTTGTCTTGAAGCGTCAGCGAGCCTTGAGTGTCAGTAAAGTCGCTTCGGGACGGCATGCCAACCGAATCGGTGTGTAAGGGTTTGTGCCGACACCCGCAGATACATGCATCGGCATGGAGTGGCCGTTTGAGGTGTAATCAGAAATCCCCTTGGCCTGGCGAGTTGGCAAATCACAATTCGTCACCAGCGCTCCATAAAACGGGATGCAAATCTGTCCGCCATGCGTATGGCCAGCCAGAAGCAACTCAGTATTATCGCGGTTGAACTGATCCAATACACGCAGGTATGGCGCATGGGTCACGCCGAGTGCAAAGGCATCACTTTCGTAAGGCCCCGCCACGGCGGCGTAGTCATCCAACTTGATATGAGGGTCGTTGGTTCCACGCGCATGGATTCGAACGCCATTGATTGTGATGAGATCTTGCTTGTTATTCAAATCCAGCCAACCATGGTTGCTCAGCATGTCAACCAGACTCTGCGTGGGTAGCCTCTTCTTCGTATTCACGTTCGTACGCTTGCGTCTCAGGTAGCGGAGCGGGTTCTTGTGTGCTGGGCCGTAGTAGTCGTTGCTGCCCAAGACAAACATCCCAGGTCGGGCCAAGAGCCCATCTAGTGCCTCAGCCACAGCAGGTACGGATAGTTCGTGGGACAAGATGTCTCCGGTGACCACAACAAGGTCTGGTTCCAGGGATTCAAGCGACTGCAACCAGGAAATCTTGCGAGTCTGGGCAGGAGTGAGGTGTAGGTCAGAAAGATGCAGGACTCGCAGGTTCGCCGAGCCTTGCTTCAGCACGGCAAGGTCGTAGTTCCGCGTTGTGAAAGCTTGAGCTTCTATGAGGCTGTAGCCCAGAGTGGTCGCGCCCAGCGTGCCAGTAGCGGCCAAAGCCGTGCCCAAAAATCCCATTTCCCAAGTATGCCGTGCCTAGGGTATTTCCCAATAATCGTAAGGACGCCTAGGCTAGGCGTATTCACACAGTCCCCGGGAGCCGCCATGTCAGATGACAATGGTCGACATGCTCGCCCACATTGGCAGGATGCTTTCACATCGCCTAGTTGGCAGATTCCCGAGTTAGATGAAGCCGTACTGGCACCCGCGTTTGAAGATTTTGGCCTGACAGATTTTCGAGCGCCGCGCGATTTACCAAGACCACCTGATGTTGATGAAATTTTGCGGGGTGAGTACACGGGCTGGATTCCAATTATTCGTGAAGGCGAGTCGCTAGAGCAGGTGCAGGCACGTGAGCAATCACAGGCTGTCTCAAATGCCAATAGGTATGTCCAACAAGCTGAGACCATTGTTGAGGATGTTCAGCCATCTCAAGTCGTGGGCGAAGTAGAAGTTCACTTGCACCCGAACACAGAGCATCAGGTGGAGCCCATCGAGCAATCTATGCCAAGTTCGCCAGGGCTAGTCGTTGAAACTTTTGAGTATGGTCACCAGGCGCTAAATGAAGTGCCTGAAACACCACAACCAACTCCTGTCGCACAATATGAGCCAGTGGCTCAGCCAACAAGTCATGTGCAACCGACTCCTATTGTTCAGCCAGAGCCAGAGCCAAAGCCAGTGGACGTAACGCCACAACCTGTTGCTCAACCTGCACAGCCCGATGCCTTCAACGACACCTTCGACACTTCATCGTGGACGCCCAGTGATGTGACTGCCGAATCAACGGCACCTCGAGCTCCGCAATCAATCGATGCAACATTGGTGGCAGAGGCAGCTACTGCTGATCATTCACTTGAACTTGTCATCATGCGTGATGAAATTCAGGACCTACGCAATC
>Ga0209084_1001332_pt1 | contig 20962 bp, 31 predicted proteins | sample C_130820_MF_Meta_FD_187309 | JGI IMG/M metagenome (GOLD analysis project Ga0209084, IMG submission 187309) | Freshwater microbial communities from Lake Croche, Canada to study carbon cycling - C_130820_MF_MetaG (SPAdes) (version 2) | ecosystem: Environmental > Aquatic > Freshwater > Lake...
TAATAATTTCACCACTGGTTAATTTGACAACTTCAAAGTCGTCACAGTTAAACATTTGATTTAACTTTTTAGCCAAATTGTGTGCATGGCCCGGATTACTAAATGAAACCTTCTTATATTTAGGACCAGGATAGCTGGTAATACTACTTGCTGATTTTAAATTAAACGGTTCTTGCTTATAAAATACTGCCCAGATTGCCTCTGCGCTAAGAACTTGCTCGCTCTTATAGTTCTTTTTATTAATGTATTCTAATAGAACAGTAGGTTTAGGTCTTGACATATATGCGTCCTCATATTAAGTACGCATATATTTATCAATTAATTGGTAGAAAACCCACCACCATCCATTTGGACGGTAACAGCACCGCCCGTACTTGATTCTAATCGTCGAAAGACTGTATCGTAATCCTCAAGCAATTTAGCACTAATTTCACCTAAACAGTATGCTAATGCCTTGGCAGTTTTCATATCTAATTTAATCTCACGTTGCTGAGTCATATCGGCAGCTTTTACCTGCTGTATGAATTGTTGGATAGGAACTGTATTAATCGGACTTGGCATTTGACAGCACCTGTTTCATTTCAAGTTCACTTTTAAACGGACCTCTAGTTGGATATCGCTCAACAGTAATTAATTTTGGACAAAAGCTCTTAACCCAACCTTTGTCAAATTTAATTGTGTAATAGCCTGCACAATACAAACTTTTACTTGCTTGACTTTTGGTAAACAATGGCAATTTTCTTTGCACATTAAAGACTGGGTTATACGGTCTACAGCTAGTTGGGTAATCATAGACATCACGGACTTCTTCATGAGTAATGTTAACTTTGTCGCTAATTTGAAAAAAGTCTTTACCAAACTTTTTAGTTAGCTCATCTTTTTTAGAAAAATATATTTCTCCATCTTTTGAGCTCAACATAAACTTGTTGTTTTCTTTCTTATGCAGGATAGCAACTTTCTCACCATCGTTTTCTACAATCCAAAATTTTCCATCAACAATGGGTTTTGCTTTTAAATTCATTTTACATACCTCGCCTGAAATGGGACTGCATATTGCTGAATGTTATCAGCAATCTTTTTCATGTCCCATGTATTACAAAATTTTAACATACGAATACCAACTTGGTCAACTGTTTTAGATACTGCATTAGTATTGATAGTTTCTTCAATAAGTTTCCTAATCTCTGCCGGCTGTGCAGTAAGATCGCATAGTTGCACGTTACGTTGGTAGTCATCTAGTACACGATGTTCTTCGCCGTTGTGGTCGACCCATCTCTGAAGCATGAGATTGTTCCACGAATATCCGCGGCTTTTACGATCTTGGAACGCCTCAGTAAGACCCACTTTATTTTTACTACCTTTAGTACGCACACCTGGATACGCCGAGAAGACATTATCACTGGTATCACCACGCATACATTTTTCGAACAGCATCCATTGAGGGTCTTGTGCAGGCTTAGGCTCGCCCGTCTTTTTGTCTTTAACGGGTTTACCTTTAGCATCAAAGATTCCTTCGTGTGTAATATGCAAATCGCCTACGCCATTATATTGGCTAACAGTAGGACTTACTAGTTGTGCAAAATCTCCGTCTGTGCTAATAATAACGTGCTTTGCTTCTGGATGCATTTGAATGAAGCCAGCAATTAAATCGTCTGCTTCTAGTTGTTTATGTTGCAATACTGTGCAGTTAGTCTTTTCAGTAATGAAGTTTTTAAACTCATCAAATGCTTCCCAGAACAACTTATCTTCTTCTTGTTCTCGAACAGTCATTGCACTGCGAGTTTCAGCACGATTAGCCTTATAAGGCTTATAAAAGTCCTTACGCCAGCTTCGACCTTCGAGACAGAAGACCACATGTGTGCCTCCAAAGTCTTGCCATGCCTTTTTAATACTGTTAAAGGTAATGTGAAAAGCCATACCAAGTTTGATATCTGCATTGCCTTGCACTACATGTCTAGCACGAAAAAATGTGTTAGCAGTATCAACTAAAATATATGTCATGAAACCTCTGATTTATCTTTTGTGATCGGAACCACGTTAATGTAACCTGCACCGCGGGTAGTGTCCTGGCCTTCTTCGCCTAGCATGTTTCTAACAATGTCTCGGAACCAGCGATCTACAATCTCTTCGTCCGGGTCACCGTCAAATCCATATCCTGCTTGTTTTAATTGTAACACAAACAGGTCATTCCAGTCAAGCTCAAAAAAGCCATTTCTAATATTATCCTTATTAACGTGTGTGTCTAAAACACTAACCCAAGGCTCACCTTTAGCAGTAGCACGTTCTTTCGGAGTCATTTTAGCAAGTGCTTCTGCTTTAGTAGCAGCCTCTGCCGCATCTAACGCTAATTTGGCTATAGCGGCAGATTCTTCAGCAGCCTTTACAGCAGCCTCCGCTTCGGCTTGACTTTTGGCACGAATTTTATCTATGCCAGTAATTTTTTCAAATAGTTTCTTTATCATTTAATAGTTCCTTTCATTACCCAACTTACACTTATACGTCTGGGTTGAGTTGATGCAATTGGTCGGTGCCGCAAATTAGAATCAAAAAATACACCAGTGTTTTCTTTATGTAGAAATTTTTGATTTTCAAATTCGGTTCCACCGTCACTGTCGTCTACATAGTACAGTAAACTATACATTCCAGGTATTTTAAAATAATTATCATCGTGCCATACAGTTTGCTGACCTTTGGCATATAGATTTATTAAGCATCGATCTAAGTGATCTATTTTAAACCAGTCTTTATTTTGATCTATCCATCGATCAAAAACATATGTTAGTGATTCAACCCTGTACCAATTACTAATATTTTCACGTAGATTTAAGGCGCATCTACCAAAACATGCTTGTTTCAAATTTGGATTAGTATCACCAAATGTGGGAAAATTCCAATCAAACCACGGATCTAATAATTGATCTTTTACTCGATTATGTAACCAGTTATCAACAAGTGTATCAAATCTTTTAATCATCTTATATTTCCATTTAATACCCAGCTCACACTAATACGCCTAGGTTGGGTTGATGCAATTGGTTTATGTTGTAAATTAGAATCAAAAAATAAGCCAGTGTTTTCTTTATGTAACAATTTTTGATCTTCAAACTCGGTACCACCATCGCTATCATCTACATAGTACAATAGACTATACATTCCGGGGATACGTTGAGAGTTGTCATTGTGCCATGCTGTTACTTGACCTGCGGTATATAAATTTACCATGCAATGATTTAAAAAGCCGATTCTAAACCAATCTTTATTTTGATCTAGCCAGTTGTCGAGTACATAGGTTAATGAGTCAACACCGTGCCAATTAACAATATTTTGTTGTTTGTTAAAAGCACATTTACCAAATGCAGCATTATTTAGATCTTGCCCTTCAGTAGCATAGCTTGGAAAATTCCAGCCCATGCTATTGCCTAAGAGTTGTTCTTTTACACGAGTATGTAACCAATCGTCTGTAAACGGAGCAAGTTTCCTAAAAAAGTTTTTCATTAGGTACCCCATTCATTTTTAAATAGCGGCACTTGTAATCGATCGCTATAGCGTAATCCATGTTTCATTGCCAATAATGCTACGTTCTTATTATTCAGTGCGTAGACACTTTCCACACCCCCAACTGGCATTAGATAAACATGTCCTTTAAACCCTGCCTTGCGGAACTCAATTACCGCAGTTACTGCGTTATCGAAATCATCTTCAGTAGCAATGACAAACTTCAAGTATGCTGTGCCAACTTCTTCGTACTCGCAAACTACTTCTGGAAGAATTGCTTCTTCCCACTTTTCGCCACTACATGGAAGTTTGGCACTAACACTAAATGTAATCTCACGTTGCTGTTTAGGCAAACCTGTCCATGTATCTAAATATTGCTTAAACTCTGGAGTAAGTTTCTGAGTACCATTTGTTTCAAACGTAATCTCTTTAAGACCTAACATCTTAGGATGATCCAACAGTTCTGGATAAACCCGCTGCCATCCTAACAATGGCTCACCACCTGTAATCACAAGATGTTCTTCCTTCCATTCGCCGTAAGGGATAATTTCACAAATACGATCTGCAATCGCCTCTGTAGTAAGCATTGGACTTAGATCTTTAAAGTCGGGATGCCAGCTAGCGTAGCTATCACAGCCTGTACTTACAAGTGGTAAGTCTTTATAGTCTTTATAAGGAGTATTGCTATGAGCAAAGGAAATTGTTTCAACTTCTGTACTCAGTTCACCACGAGGCATACCAAAACCTGCACATTTAAAGTTGCATCCGAATGTACGCAAGAAAACAGAAGGGACACCCATGTAGCGTCCTTCACCTTGAATTGAATAAAATAATTCTGCAATTTTAATTTTGCTCATGCTTTTAAATTCTCCATTGTTGCAATCTTTGCAATACGATCACCAAAGTCTTGATCGTTAGTAATAATGTAAGTGGTATGGTCATTTCGATCAGACCGTTTATCATAACGTGAAAATTCCACCACTTTGCCACCAACTGCTGAGTATACCCTAAAGTTTAGAGTCGGGTCGCTGTTCATTTCTTTTGTTGAAACAGATATACTTCTTTTTGAATTACTAACAAGTGTTTCAGCTTCATATTCATCATGGGCACTTAATACCCAGTTGCGTAATTTTAATTTTAACCAATTCATATTATACATTCTCCTGGAACCATTCGTCTACCATCTGTTCAGCCTCTTCTTGTGTTAGTGCTGGCACAAAAATACAAGCATATTTTTCACCGGCTGTATGTTGGATGCTAAATTTAATTAGCCCTCTAGGGACATCTGGCATAGGTCTTTTTACTACAAATTCTTGTATATTTTTTGCACGATAGATTAAATTATCGGTAATTTCTTTAGCAGTAGTCATTCTATGTCCTTAATAAAGTATTTTGATGCAGGATAAGTTTCCTGCAACCACTCTAGCAAACCAGGTTCGACTGGCAAGCGAATACTTTCAAACTTGTTAGTAATATATCTCATCGTGGTGCAAACTCTTGTTGCATTTTGATGTTGTCAAAGAATTCTTTCTTAGTTCCTTGATCTTCTTTAAATGCACCTTTTAATACTGTAGTCTGTGTCAAACTAGAGTGTGCCATGATGCCGCGATTCTCACAGCATCCATGTACCGCTTGTACATAGACTGCTACGTTTTCTGATTCCGTCGCTTTGCTAATCTCTCTGGCAATGTCGTTGCAGAGTTCTTCCTGTAGAGTACCACGACGAGCGCACCACTGAGCAATACGAGTGTACTTAGACAAACCAATGAGCTTTTCTGCGGCGATAATCCCAATATAAGCGACACCAGATACAGGCTGGTGATGATGGCTACACATACTGCGTAGTTCACTTCTAACCACAAGCATGCCTTCGTAGCGGTCTGCCGAATCATTTGGAAAAGCGGTTGCATCTGGGGCTTGTTCATATCTACCTGCCATTATCTCATTAAAGTACATTTTGGCTAATCGCTTGGCTGTACCCTTACTGTTAGGATCGTTCTCGCGGTCAATTAGCAATGCATCTAAAACTTTTTCAAATGCTAAAGTTGTTTCAGTAATTAAGTGTTCTTTATCACTATCGTGTAAGTAATCACTGATATTATCGCCTGCCCAAAAACGTTTGTTATCACGTCGCATCCTCATGCGTATTGCTCCTGCCAATGTTCCTTCTTGATAACCTTTATCAGACATGTCTTCGCCTGCTTTTACGTAGACTTCTTTCTTCAAAGGTACATATTCATCTGATTTAAATTCTGGTGTGGGTTTAAGTGCAGGATCTGGTGTAAATTTTTGTGTCAATTTTTATTCTCCGAGTTAATGACGTGGATGTCTTTTGTATTATTATACAGTATTATTTAGGTTTTTGCAACCTTAATAGGACATTTTTTTTAATTGCAGACTTCAATACGCTCAATTGTACGCCTAGTTTATTTGCATACTTTACCCAAGCGGTAGTATCTTTCGGAAAGCACATACCACCAAATCCGTAGTATCCATCCGGACCAGGTACTTGCATATGACTTAATCCAATTCGATTGTCTTCAGCTAGATACATGCGAATAGCATCCCATCGATATCCGTGTGCTATTGCTAGTTCACTCATCTCATTCATAAACACTACTTTGGTAGCTAGATATGAATTGATTGTATATTTGACAAAGGCTGCTTCACCTATACTACAATGTTCTACCATTGTTATGGGCTGTGCCAGTTTAATAATGCGTTCAGCTTCATTTCTATAGGCAGCAATCTTACCACCTATGATAGCATTAGTTTCTTTGAGATAATCTTCAAAAGCACGACTAGCTACTAAAAATTCTGGTATGTGTACAAGATTAGGATAGACTGTTTGCATCTTTTCGTAAAACTGTGGAGGTGCAGTAGTTTTGCTAATGATTACATTTGTATAATTTTGTAACATAAACAATACAGAGTTTAAAATACTTGTATCACATTCGCCAGTATCTTTGCTAGGGCTAGGTACGCATACAAATACAGCATCACAGTCTTGTAGATCAGAATAGGTACCTGTAGATTTATCAGGATCAATATCGACTACTGTAACAGTAGTAAATAATCCTTCGTATGCTTGACGTATAGCTTCTCCGACAAATCCTAATCCAACAATGCCTATTTTCATAATCGTTCACTTAACAGTATACGACACAAGTCTGCATCTTTTTTTGACTTAAAACAGAAAGTCATAAAGTCTTCGCTCGGAGTGTAGACAAAACGATGCCCTGGCAAACCAAATACTTCTAATACCATAGCACATGTCTCGTTCCACCAATCAACCCCATTCTTAGGAGTCCAGTCTACAATAACTTCATGATCACTTGGAGACATAGTTTCCTTTTTCTGGAATAACATGTCTAACACCGCCACGGGGATTTTCCATGTCGCCATTGCGCCTAGGAATCATGTGTACATGCGGATACATCACTGTTTGACCAGCTGCTTCTCCACAGTTTTGTCCGATGTTAAAAGCATCCCAGCGTCCCGCTTCAACTCCGTCGTATCCAAACTTGTAGGCTGCTTTGTAGCACTCCCAGAGATTGTTACTCGACTCTTGGGTAGGCACAAATAACAAATGCCCCTGGGTAACTGGATATGCATCTCTGAAGATCCAAAAGTCTTTTGTTCTGTACTCAATGTCAGTCCATGGTGCTCGTTTTTCATTTAATGCCTTTTCTAAATTAGTTGTCATTCTTCACCTTTGATTGATTCCCAGGTTCTATACTTACCCAATGCCGCAATGTATTCGTCATACAGTTTCTTCAGCTTTGGATGTTTTTTTTCTAGTTTAACATCTCGTTCAGGGATAGTCAATACTCGTTCAATTGTCTTTAACCGTTCTTCTACATCTAGACCGTTTAAGACTAACCGTCCTTTGACTTCTAATTCTGGAGGATTATCTTTAACAACCATGATATTGTCTTTGGGATTAGCCCAACTTGTACCATTCGACCCACTTGTTAAAAATTGTCCAGCAGTAGTATTGGTTGTATAAACCTGTCCAACTGTTAGTGGAGTTGCAGGAGGAATAGCACCGTACCCAATAGATACAGTACTTCCAATTAATCCATTATTGACGACGTTCTTCGAGATATAACTCATTGTGTACCCATTTATTTTTTACAAGAAATCCCCATTCACGACGTTGTGGGCCTGGCATAAACAATGTCCATGCAGTTATTTCAGGGTCAAGCTCAATCCTATGATAGCTATTAGCACCGCAGATACGAAAGTGACCGGGTCCACGCCAGTGACATATTTCACCAATCTTTTTATTATCTGTATCAAAAATTGGAACCCATTCATAGTATCCACCTTTAAGTATTAGTGTAGCATAGGGCCAAGGATGATCATGAACGTCATCTGGATCTGATTTGAGAAACTTATGTATAAAGATGTTAAACGGGAACATTTTTCTATCTTTAAGAAAAACATAATACCGTTCTAAATATGGATCGTTGTCTACACGATCCATGATAATTCTTTTACGATCAGCTCGTTCTAAAAATGAAAAGAATTTATTTTTTAGGTGTTGGATTATCATAGTCATCTTTTACAAGTTGATAAATTGTTTCAAAATTTCTTAATGCAATTTCCAAAGATGGATATTGATTGCACATTGATTTGATTCTATCCCATTCGGGGAATTTATCTACAAAATCCTTACCCCAAGTAAACGATACTGGATTAATATCATTTATAGTTAATGATGGTATAGATGTAGTTGTTAATGTACTAATTGATGGACTATACGTGTACATAGATCCGCTAGGTAGTGTTATACAATCAGAAGCCATTCCAGTTATGGTAATAGTATCAGTCATACTAGTATATAACGAATCAGTTGAGATTGTTGAGTAAGTCGGTAGCTGAGAAGAATTGATCATGGAGGGCCGCTGTTTGTTGTTTTAATTGTGGCAGTCTAGTCTTATAATAATCCATATGACTCATAATTGCTCTACAAAGATCCGGTCTATAAACTGTATATGCATCATAGCTTTCAGTCCATTTACTTTCATATTTAAAAATATCAAAATACATTTCGCTATAGCTGAGTCTATCTGGCACCATGGGAATAGCATCTACTACAGCGCCTTCATAACAACTAATACCTAATGTTTCTTGTAGATTAGCACTGAATACTAATTTAGCTTCACCTAACAAATTATGATATTCATTTTTTGTTAAGTACTGATCCTGGCACACTACAAATTCATACTGTGGAAGATGTGTTTTTAAATCACGAAAGATTTCAACCTGTTTCTCAGGTGCAATACGGTGAGGAAATAGTATAAGGTCACGTTTAGGCATACCTTTATATGGAGTTAGAATATCATTCATATACTCCATAGGCCAGCCAGTACGAATCATCTTGCCGCTATCATAGCGTTCAGCAAAATCTTCTTCGTACCAAGGATTTTCACTTTTAAATCCATCTTCTAATAATTCGTCAATGAATAGCTTAACGTGAAATTCTGTAGCAAAGTAGTTATGATCAAATGCCCAAAAATAACTTTTCTCTGCATGACGTACCCATGGCTTTTTACCAACCAGTCTACCTAGAAAGTCTTGCGGGTCATAACTGCCGGCATGCCATAAGCCATGCGTGACTACTGGAATATTCAATAGTTCACTCATGTATTTCAAATTTATAATACCAGGGTGCCAAGCATCAGTAAACAAAAAATGATCGCCAGGCTTAACTGCTCCGGAGCAAAATAAACGACCCATCTGTTCAACTTGGCTAGCCTTGTATATATTAGTGCCGCCAAAGTTGAGAAATGCTCCAGGAGTGGTAGCACTAGGAATGTCCGTAGGACCTGATATAATGTTGACATTGTGTCCTGCCTTTTTTAGTAGTTTAGGCACATGATCTTTCCATTGACCAGTGTATCTGGTATCAACTGCTTCTAAATCTACTATATAAATCATCGTTGAAAACTTCTATTGTTTCCACCGCGATTATATTCCCCGCGATTGTTGTTATATTCACCGCGTGGCTTACGTGGGCGTGTGCTGTGGTAGTAGTTATTCCAAATCTGACTATCTCTATTGTAGAGATTAGCCTCATTAAAATTACACAGTTCAAAGCGACAGAAGTCTTTAAACTTTTCCAAATCATCAAAGATCTTAACAATGTCCGGACGATTTTCAAAATAGTTAACGTCGCGATAATTCTTAGCCATTTTAGCTTTTCCTATTAATACTTAATAAATGAACCATTTTCTCCGTCTTCGGAGACCTCAATCCAAACCTCACGGTTGGGATACTTTTTGGAGATAGCGTCATACAAATCGCCTGACATCATCTCACAACTCTTGTAGTCTAACGCTAGTATACTATCTTTGTACAGATTTAGCAACCATCGTTTGAACTGAATAAACTCAATATCACGATCATCGTGTGTGACACCAATCCAAACTTTAAAATGGAATGTGTGACGATGTGGATAGCCTAAGAAACTAACATCATATTCATCACCTGTAGCAAGTGTTGGATCTGTAAGTGCGGCTGGATATTTGTGCATACCTTCTTTCTGAAAGGTAACCCAAATCATTTTGTTAGGACGGACGTCTTGCCGAATAATCATTTCTTTTCTTCTTCCTGTGGAACTATGTGTTTAAATAATTCCCAGAGTTTCCAATCAATACCTTCAAGTAATTGATTTTGTCTAGTTACTGCATCTATTAGTTGTTGAGCTTGAGTTTCGTTCATTTGATAATCTCATCATTGTTATAATTGCGCCATGGGGTGAAGTACTTACGCTGAGTTATGGCACCCATTGGCACTGACCACACCCCAGGATTTGTTGCATTAAAATCTTTGTCATCGATCTTAAGCATTGTATTATAATTCCATAATTTTAAATAAGGAATTGGAACTCTTATTTGTGGAATAAAGTTGTTATGTTCATTTAATCCACCGTCATTAAATTCTTCTACGGCACTGATTGGAATATCTAAACTGCATAGATAACCTTTGTCGAGAAAGAATAAGATCATACCCTCCCAACGCCCCCAATCACTCGGATCGTTAGGTTTTGGATTAAAGCTATGATTAGCACCAAAAAAGATGTGTGTACATCCGTTTAATTTAGATGCAATTTCATCTACTGGTTGAACTCCAGTGACAAACAATGTGTTCATACCGTATGCAGGAGTATGTTCTACTTCCTTACCAATAAAGTAAATTACATCTTCTGCTACACCATCTGTATAATCACGCTTCATTTTTATTTTGCTCGTATTGTTTAAAAAGCCTAGTCACTGGTTCCATTCTTTCTTGAAATACATCAGGCGCCTGAAGTGCTGTACGCTGCATATCCCAATGACTAGGGTAATGGCGCAAGCACCAACGAGCTTGCTCTTTGATTGCTTTTGGAACTCGCGGAGTAATAAGAATTTCTCTTAAGAATTTCTCTGTTTGTACTACTGCACGAAATCTTTCGTCTGGCATGGTCATGTTATAACTCTTTTCATGAAAGTTTTCACGTGTTATATTACTCAAATAAATCCATAAAGTTATTTTCTTTAGGTTCTTCGTTTTTAACAATCTTTAAATCGGAAAAGTCTACCATAGGAATACCAAATTCTTCAGCTTTAGTGTGCGCATTAACTGTTTTCTTTCCAGTTGCACCACGTGTGCCAATGATAGTCATCCAAAATTTGCTGTAATACTCAATGATAGCATTTGCATCATCTTTGTTATCACAAGCAAAGATTGCATTTACTATGTCCTTATAATACACTCTATCAAAGCGTTCGTCAACCAACATGGCAGGCAATTTGCCCGAATCATATTGACGATTAGCTTCTTGTACTGCATTAAGGTGCATCCAAACATTATGACCCATCATCAGTGCATAGCTAAATGAATCCCACGACGTTGCACCTTCCTTACCATTCTTATTTAGGTCGCCTGGTGCATAGATGCAAATTTCTTTCATTTGCATTTGATCAATAATTGGACTTGATTCAAACTTATCAAATATCTTATCTTGCAATACTGCATCTTTGAACAAGCGACTGTCAGTGGCATACTTCTTATCATCCGCACTCGCCTGCATACGATAAACCCATTTAGTACGGTCTTCAGTTTCCGTATTGATATAAATCTGTCCATTAGCAGTGGCTAAGAACGGACTAGCACAGTCAAACGATATAGTAAAGTCTGGATTATGATACTTGCGAACAGCACGTTGAATGTCTGTTAGTAGCACAGCCCATTCTAACTTTGATGTACCTAAGAAGTGCATCCAGTCATGTTGACCCTGTTCTAACAATCCGTCAAAGCGTAGAGCCACTAGTCGTTTGAGTACAAGGTGAATATCACACATGTTCTGTCCGCCCATGCCCCAACCATTGAATGCTTTGTCACCATAGACCTTAGTATCGCAAAAGTCTTTAACCTGTTGATACCAATCATCTGCTTGTTCGTGTGTTTCACCTTGTAAAACATTTAAGAACTTGCAGTTGCCATTACGATGTTTGATAAAATATTCGTTATTAAAACGTGTAGCATTAACTGCCTGCTGATATGATTCAATACCAGTTGCCTTACGTCCAGCAGGACTACGTTCAACCCACGCTGGAATATCAAGTACCATGCCATAATCCATAAGCGTATCCATCCAAGTCAATACCAGTTCACGTTTCTTCTGTGCGGCATCTAATCGAGCTTGATAGAGCTTAGGATGATCAATCTTAGTGTACTTAGGATTACCATTTTTATCAGTCTTAGGATGACCTGTTGGATGTACTTGTGGTACTAGTTCAACACCTTTGGCATTGACTTCTGCCCACATAGCCGCAACTTCTGGGCCTGTAGGATCACGCCACTCACCTTCCCATACGCCCTTACCGATCTGGAATCCACCTGAGTCACCTAATACCCACGAGGTACTACGGTCTCTATTACGGAACATGTCCTCAGTTTCATCTGGCTTGGTAAGATCTAAATTAGCATGTCCTGCAGAGTATAAGCAATGATTAAAATAGAATGCACCCTTATCTGGATTTAGATAGTTGAGACTTTCTACCCCATTAGCTAAACTTGGCGGTATACGTGCAGGATCTACATAATTTCCATAGCGTTGTTTGCCTATGAACGTTGAGTAGAAACCTGACGTAGCCGGCAAGAAATATGCGTAATCGCTTTGCTGGGCGGTCAGGTTCTTATTCATTATTTGCTCTGTGCCGGTAAGATGTAGTTGTATTCAGCAAGACCCGAATCAACTGTGATCTGCATAGCGCCAGCATCTGCAATACGCATTGTCTTGTTACCATCAAGTGCAAGAATACTCATAACTTGAGTAACAGGCCATGACCATGTCTGCTTTAACTTGCCGTTTACATTAGCATGGAACACAAATGATCCGGCATGTGTACTAGCATCACCAAAGAAAACAACTAAATTGCCATTTTCTGTTTTAACTTGGAATGTTTGTTCTTCAGTGTGTGCTGCCGATTGCAAACGTAAACGTTGAATACTTACAACACTAGGTTCAAACTCAACATCCCACGTCGCACCCTTAAACTTAACTGATTTAAGTTTTTCGTTGATAATGTCACTATTCATAAAACGATAATCGTTTCTAAAATCCTTAGTAGCATTTTCAAAATGCAATCCTACTGGCATTTCAACACCGTTTCTTTGCGCCTTGACAACGCCGATAGTTGCACCTTCTTTGTATTCTGGATTCTTCAAGTGAAGTGCTAACTTGTCTAAGTTAGGCATACCAAACACACCGTCAAACTCGTCAACTGCTGTATGTGTCTTAGCAGTGACAATAACACTACGGTCTTCAGCCATAGATTCGATAACTGTGTCTTTATCACCGGTAATTTTAACTAGTGGCAGAAAGCCCAAGCTATGTGTGTGGCTTACGAGGTCTTTTAAAATATCTTGCATGATTGTTTCCTTTGTATTAATATAGTATATAGGTTTTTATGTCAGAAGTCAAATAATTTATTGAAAGTATTTGTCTGTTCGGTTGATCTGATATCCCAGTTAAGTACACCAATTAGGTTTTCCAACTTGTTATCAATGATCGTTGCTTCCATTTCTTCGTGATTAAATGGCAAATCCTTAAACCACTGGGGCAGTCTAAGCTCATCTACTGGATAGGCCACGCTAGTGAACCCCAGTGGATTATCTTTGAGCTTACAAACGATGACTTTAGCACCGTCGGTGACACTCATTGAATACTTGTCGTCCATCATACGCTTTAGAGTATTCCAGTTAAGACTTGCACGAACATGTCCGGGCATGTTAGTCTTGCCTGCTTTCTCTTCCTTGCCGCGATATGCTGAAATATTGTTAGCACGTTTAGGGCTACCTTTCTCCCAACCTGGACGTACTTTAAAGTTAGTACGGAATTCAGTAATAAAATCCAACACTTCTTGTTCAGTAGTACCAGTTAAGACTTTCTCCAATACATCACTTAAGAAGTTTTGAATAAATTCTGGCGTATCACTACGTTTCAGGTCCAAGCCCATGGCCTTGATCTTACCTGGTTTGTCGTCTATGTCTGTACGCTTGCCTTCTTTATCATAATAAAGTACTGCATAACGTTTCTTAGTAATAAACAAGCCTTTGATTGCAACCAGCTCACGACCCGCTTTAATAACTTCTCCACGAGTCTTTGGACAGTGAAATGCATCTAACATAAACTGTGGGAATGTCTTGTTGACTTCTTCCCCAATTTGATCGTAGAGTTGAACTACACTTTCTTTAGTCCAAGGAATTAATCCTTTTTCGATATCCTTCTGCAAAGTGCGAAAAGCACTAAAATAACAACTGTCAGTGTCACCATAAATAATTGCCTTTCCAGTATGACTGTTTTCTCCTGTGATAATCTCGTTGACTTTACCTGCCATATGACGAGCAATAGCACGACCTGTTAAGGTAGTTGACTGTCCAATACGTTTATCAAAGAATCTACAGCCAGGATTAAGAATAGCACCATACAGGCTGTTTAAGTTAATTTTCTTGACTAGTTGACGCTTGTCCCAGTATTCTTCTTCAATCTTATTGCCGGCTTTGATAGTGTCTTTAAGTTTGGCCTGCATCTCTTTACGTTCAGCATACCAACGCTTGAGCAAGCCGGGAATAATACCTTCTTTCTCATAGGTAAAGATAGTTCCATTAGCACTGAGTATAAATGGTTGATTGCTGTCAAAGATTAACTTGTACACTTCGGCAGCACTGAGTATGTCAACAGTTCCTTCCTGCCAGTCGATGGTAATCTCTGTACCAACTTCTTGATTCATTACAGCAGTATATTCAATAGATCCAAACATACCTTCCCATGCACTTGCAAACGATTTGCCCTTGGCCACTAGGTTGTCAATATACTCTTGAGTCAAAGTTTGACGCAGTTGTCCTACAATAGTTTCTGGACCCATGTTCAATGCACGAATAGCTGACGGATACAAGCTGTTAATGTCCAGTGAGCCAATCCAATCATGAATACCTTCTTTAGGATAAGCAACATACGCACCAGCGGCACTATTGTCAGCTTCTTCGTCACGTACTGGACGATTAGGAACTTGGAATCCTCGCTTGTGAGCTTCGTTAATAATGGCCTGCTCAGTCACTGCTACAGCACCCATTGTGGTTTGTAGCAACACAGTACATTCATGTGCCAGTGTATTAGACAAGTCTAAAAACTTTAGTTTCTTATCAAGTTTATCTAGCAGAGCAGTATCTTGTCTGTTATAGATAACAAACTTACGGAAGTCATTGTTGTATAACTGATCTAGTGTGCCTTCGTACTGTGTCTTGGTTTCGCCAACTTCCATTTCTCCAATGGCATCCAGTCGGTAAGTATGTCGTTCTTCATAGGTGTACTTGCGATACAATTCTAAACTGTCCAAATGTACACGACCAACCAAGTCATAAGTTATAGCCTTCTTTCCATATTTTTCGTATTCACGTTTTTTAGGATATTGGTCCCACAGGCATAGTCTGCGGGTGTCGTCTTTGCTTAGTACTTTGGTAATGCGATTGACAGTATATGGCATATCAAAACCTTCACTGTTCCAACCACTGAGCACATCTGCATCCTGTATCAAATTTAAGAAAGTATCAAGTAGGTCAGCTTCATTATCGAAGATATGTGTATTAGGCAAATCCTTGACTAGTTCTTCTGCTTCAGCTACACTCATTTTCTTTGGAGGAATAGCTAAACAAACCAATGTGTCTATCCATTGTAGGTGAACAGCAATGGCAGTAATTGGCATGAATGCATCTTCAGGACTTGCATAGCCACGTTCTGGATCGAAGTCCACCTCAATATCCCAGAAAGCTACATTGAGCTTTGGAGATTCTGCGTTTAAATAATTTTCACTAAGTGTTGAGAAGATCGGATTAATATCTGCTTCATACAATTTCTTATTGTTATGAATAGATAGTTCTTTACGGAAGTCTTTGGAATTTCTACAGACAACCCTGCTCAACGGTTCTCCATATATACTTTGGAATTTACCTCGAGGGTCTGTGTGATAAAACGTGTAGCGTACTGGAAACTCTTTAAATACTCGTTTCCCCTCTGTACTACGTTCTACAATTTTTACAATATCAGCGTCGCGCTGAAAAAATGCATCTACATACAAAATAATTTCTCCTATGCAATTTACGGCTTGCAAATACCAATGTGCGGATTATGGCCCGCCCGCCATCTACATTATATTTATATTAGCGTTATGCTTTAAAAGGCATAAAGTGATTTATTAGCACCTCTTCGTACGGCCGATTTTGTCCAAGTGTGCTTAACGGAATCACATCAAATGCTAAGGTTATCCTTACACTATTAGTATCAGTCCACGGAGTGCTCTTATGCTTATCTCCATCACTTTTTCCTATTACTAATCTTCCTTCTTTGCTAGGAACTATAATAATATCTTCAATGTTTGGTATTCTATAGTGTGTTGCACTTTCGCCAACATGCACACAATAAAATCCATGCCAAACTCTAAACTCAGAAGGCCAGTGGCCGTGCCAGTGTACATTTTGCCCAGCTCGATATACATTCATCCAGCTTTTTAAAACATATGGTTCGTCATCCAATAATGGCGTAATACTTTTTACCAAAAACTCGTATAGTTTTGATAGCTGAGGATCTGGAAAAGAAAACAAATTATATTTTTGATTATTTGCACTAGTAGCATTTCCATACCAACCTGGGTCAGTATTTGGAAATCTAGTATTAAGAATATTTTCTATAATTAGACATCGATCATACAATTGTTTATTATCAATTATGTCGGTATCAAAAGCGTATAGATAATCTTTAGTAAATTCTATCATGTGTAGTTCTCGTAAAATTATTAATTAATTATCATTCTAATTAGTCCAACTGTGTCGATACTGACCAGCAAGATGTAATTAGCCAACATACCAAAGGAACGCCTACTATAAGCGCACCAAGCATATATAGCACATCCACAAATCCATATTGGATAGAGAATAAGTAATGGGGGATTTGGTACGGTGGTTGCCATAGTAATAGCACAACCAATAGAAATAGCCCAAGCAAGGACCTCAAGACAAAAACGTACTCGATTACTTGCATAATCTTCTCTGATCCAGCTAAATGTTCCGCTGAATATTTCATTCATTACTCGGGTAACCTATTGGTTACACCCAAAATCATTTCAATATCGTTCCAAGCCTGTTCATGCTCTTTCCAATTATCTTTATGTGCAATAGCAATGGCTTTGTTGATAATACTTGGTTTGACTTCCAATTCTTCTGCTACTGCCTTAACCGTTTCTTTGAGCCCTTCCTTCAGATCCTCAATTTCTCGTAAAACGGTTGAGCCTTCGTTGATAAGTCGTTCTAGTTTGGCCTTTTCTTCGGGCCCATACATACGTGTTGACATAATGTCTCCTAGTTAAAAGTTATTATACATTAGTTATCGTTGTAAGTCAACAACATCAAAAATAAACTTAGCCAAATACAGTTGACTAAATCGCCAATGTTTGCTATAATACACACATGAAGAAACTAATCCTACCACTTATTTTAGTGTCCCAAATGGCAACAGCTCAATCTGCCAATTGGGATGATCCTTCAACTCCTTTTAGTACAAAAGAAAATTCCAGCGAGACTATGCTTATAACATGGAAAACTGTAGACAACGTACAGAAAGTATGCAAAGACGAATATAAAAGTCGTGGCTTTGGAGCATTTAATTATGCAGTAGATGCTTGCAGTTTTTGGAATAATGCTACTAGGACCTGTACTATCTACACTAGAAAGAATCCTACAATGCATGATGTTGGGCACGAGATGCGCCATTGTTATCAAGGTAATTGGCATTGATAAAAAAAGCACCCTAGGGTGCTTTTTATTTGGTTTAAATTTCTTTAAACGCCTGCATCTGTTAAGCCTGCACTTGCGGCAATTTCGCCTTGTGTACGTTTGTCATCTGCCCCACGATTGTTAATAGCATTAATAATGCCATTATAACGTTTCATCAATTCGATATCTGCTGGATCTTGACTGTTTTCTAATTCAGCAGCCATACCATTTAATGCTGCTACATCAGCCGGATCAGCACCAGCATTTGGAGTCTGAGCAGGAGCTGGTGGAGTTACTGCTGGCTTAACAGGTGGCTTAACAGGCGGCTTAACAGGTGGAGTAACAGGCTTAGTAGCACCACCACCACCTAATGCGGCGGCGCCAGCCGCACCTGCCGCCGCCGCACCTGCCGCAACCTTTCCAGGATTACGAGCAACTGCTGCTCCTGTTTTGATTCCTTTAGTAGATGCAGTTGTACCTGCCGCAACATTTTTTAAATTAGTAGCAGCTGGATTAGCAATTCCCTTACCAACTCCGCTTGCAAATTTTCCTATGCTGTCCCACCAGCCTTCGTTGGTAATTTGTGGTTGTGATTCAAATTGAGCAAGACGATCTCTTAACTCTGCAATTTTTTGTGCTTCTGACATAGCTGTTCCTTTAGTTTTTTGAGCATTTAATGCTACTTGTGTTTTTGGTCCCATCACACCGTCAGGTGTTAATCCGTTAGCTTTCTGAAAAGCTATAATTTGATCTTTACTCATAGGCGCCGCTGGTGCTGGTTTAGCTTGTGCAACTGCTGTTGGGGCAGTAGGTTGTGCAGTGCCATCCTTGGCTACGCCTGCCGCAATTTCATCTTCGTCGGGCATCCAACTGCCTGTACGCATTTTATCACGAAATGCCTGTACGCCTGTTCCTAATATACTTGCCGCAGTGCCAACTACGGGAATACTCGATGCTGCCCCAGTTAATCCTGCGATAGCAGCACCGGTAGTGTCGCCGGCCTTTTGTCTTGAGTATGCATCTTGTGCAGCCAATGCTAATCCAACTCCAGGTAATGCTTTACCTAAAAATTTACCACCCGCTTTCAATGCAGTGCCTGCTCCAGGCGGCACTGCAAATTCGTTTAGAATTTCTTTAGATTCTAAAGATCGAATTTTAGCAAGTGATTCTACAATTGGATCTTTCATTTTAATATCTGATATTCTTAATAGCTAGTAAAGTTTGATCGTCTTGTAGTACAGTCTCTTGAACTCCAGTTGCATCGCCCATTGCATTAACTGCCGGCATAGTTGCTGCTGGTTTTGCTGTTGGCTTAGTTGCTGCTCCACCTACTGGTTTAGCAGCCGCAGGAGCAGCCGCAGCTCCAGTAACTCCACCCGTCTTTTCTAACTTATCTAATAGTGCTTTGAATTTTTCACGTGTAGCTGCTCCTGCAGGATCAGCTGCCGGTTTAGGTTTGTCAGCAGGAGCCGCCGGATCTACCTTGCCACCGTTTGGCAATGGTTTACCATCTGGACCTACTACCTGTACTGTACCATCCGGTTTAGTAATCATTGTATTGCCATCATCATCGCCCATTGCTTGGACACCGCCTGGTGCTACAGCTGGTCCACCTGCAGGAGCAGGTGCTAGTGTGCGATTAGGCGCTGGAGCAGGTGCTGCTACTGCCTTACCACCGTTAGGAGCACGTCTAAGAATAAACTCGTCGTTAATGTCGGGTTTGCCACCACCTCTTGTTAACCATTCTTGATCTGCAGGACTCATAGAGGCAAACTTGGCAGCGTCTGCACCTTGATACGGATTAGGAACACCACCTGCTGCCGCTGGCGCTGATCCCGGTGCCGCCGCAGGCTTAGTGGCTGCACCAGCAGCCGGAGTAGTACCACTGCCTACAACTTGACCTGATGCAGCATCTTTTGCCGCACGACCTGCCTGCGTTGCTTTATCATTTGCAGTAACTTGTGCTGTGTTATTTGGATCATTGGGTCCTGCTTCTTCTAAGTCATAGCCAAATTCTTCAGCTAGACTGCGAGCAATTGAACTCTTAAAAGTAGTTTCTCGAATGACTACAGGAGCCTTTACTGATTCTGTAATAACTTGTTTTGTTTCTACAGACTCCATTACGGGTTGTGTAGTGTTAATTGTTTCTAACTTCTGCATTAATGCTTTTAAGTCCATTTTGATCCCCAAATATTCTATTATATATTTATGCTCACTTTACAGTTTACGGTAGCGAATCGCTCGCTGTGGGCAGCAGCCTCCCCACACTTAAAAACGCAAAGGTCCTAAGGTAGTGTGTTTGTGTTAACCTTTTGAAGTTGCTCTTAACATCCAGCTGTGTTTGCGGTGTGCATCCATACGTTCTGCTAAAAAGTTACTTAACCCGTTTTCGCCTGCTTGTTCAGCAAGCTCGTAAACCATTTTTAATAATTTGACCATTTTATCGCTATCTTGCAGTAGCTCTGCAATCATAGCTCTATCTTCAAGCATATTTAATTCATCTTCAATTTGTGTTAGCATTGAAAAACGTTCAAAGCTAGCAGGAGTATATGATCCTAATTTGCGAATGTTTTCAGCAAAAGGATCAATAGCACCATATACTTCAGTATAGATAGTCTCAAACAATGCGTGTAGTTGCGGAAACAATGGTCCTTCTACGTTCCAGTGAAAGTTTTGTGCTTTAATAGCAAATGCATATTCAGATGCAAATGCCACTTTTAATGCTTTCTTAAGTTCGTCCATTATTTCTTACCTGCTTTTTTCTTTGCAATAGCGATAGCGGCCTGTTGTGCAGGATTGGCAGCTTCGTCATACTTGTTATACTTGTCTCTAATCTTGTCAAGGTCTTTACCTTCTCGACCTTCCGCTACATCTTTCTCTTTGTAATTCTTCCAACGATTGACTCTATTGCCACAACTACAAGTTACTTTACCTTCCATATCATCGTGTTGGCTACGCTCTTGATACTTGTCTTTCTTACACTTTTCGCAAGTTTGACCATTCATATCTTTTTGTGTAGAACCTTCCTCTATACCTTGCTTCTTAGCAATACTGATAATTTGAGTTAGGTCTTCAATTTGATTTATATCATCAGATGGTCCCATACCTTGCCACACATCTGTTGTGTATCCTGGCAATCCTGTAGACT
>Ga0209084_1001333_pt1 | contig 20947 bp, 18 predicted proteins | sample C_130820_MF_Meta_FD_187309 | JGI IMG/M metagenome (GOLD analysis project Ga0209084, IMG submission 187309) | Freshwater microbial communities from Lake Croche, Canada to study carbon cycling - C_130820_MF_MetaG (SPAdes) (version 2) | ecosystem: Environmental > Aquatic > Freshwater > Lake...
GTGAATCCAAAAAAACAAGAAAAACAAGAAAAACAAGAAAAACAAGAAAAGGGTGGCGAAGTGAGCAATACAAGAATTGATGGGCGCGCGATGAATCAACTGCGACCAATTAGTTTTGCCCGCAACTGGCTAACTAATGCAGAAGGATCGGTACTTGTTGAATTTGGAAACACCCGAGTTCTTTGTGTTGCATCATTTACACCCGGTGTTCCAAGATGGTTAACTGGAAAAGGTAAAGGTTGGGTCACAAGTGAGTATGCGATGTTACCTAGAGCGACACATACCCGATCAGATCGGGAGAGCGTTAAGGGCAAACTTGGTGGTCGGACTCAAGAAATTTCTAGATTAGTTGGACGATCACTACGTGCAATTGTTGACATGGACGCACTTGGTGAAAACACAATTGTCATAGATTGTGATGTGTTGCAAGCAGATGGCGGAACGCGTACCGCTGCGATAACTGGCGCATATGTTGCACTAACTGATGCAATAAACTGGGCAAAAGCCCAAGGCCATATTGCTTCTTCGAAAAACCCAATCATGCAAGGAGTTTCTGCGGTTAGTGTTGGGATTATTGGTGGCGTTCCAATGCTAGATCTTTGCTATGAAGAGGATGTAACTGCGGATACAGATATGAACATCGTATGTACCGCTGACGGAAACTTTGTTGAAGTTCAAGGCACGGCAGAAGGTAAACCCTTTGACCGAGCCCTGTTAAATAACTTGTTAGATCTAGGTTCAGCAGGTTGCCTAGAGTTGAGCAAGTTACAACATCACGCACTTGCAAAGTAATTTGGGTTATTAGGCCGCTTAGGATTATTAGAGTTAAATATGCGAAAACTTGTCCTCGCAACTCGGAATAAGGGAAAGATTGCTGAATTCGAGCGAATGTTGAAAGTTTTTGCTGGTGATATCCAGGTCCTTGGATTAGCTGATTTTCCAGATATGCCGGATGTTGCGGAAACGGGAGCAACTTTTATCGAGAATTCGTTACTGAAAGCTCGCGAAGTGAGTGCCTTCACGAATTTACCGGCGCTTGCTGACGACAGCGGATTGTGCATCGATGCGCTAAATGGCGACCCAGGTATCTTTTCTGCCAGGTGGGCTGGTGTTCATGGAGATGATGCGGCAAATATCGCGAAGGTGTTAGCACAATTGAGTGAACTTGAGGGTGATAAAAAGTTAATTAATCGAAATGCAAAATTTAGATGTTCTGTTGCATTCACCTTTCCTTGTAGCAGTCCACGTTTTGGTGAGGAGGTTATCGAGGAAGGTGAACTTTTAGGTTCCATAACATTGGCACCGCGCGGCAACGCAGGTTTTGGCTACGACCCAATATTCCAACCGACCGGGTATGAGCTAACGCTTGGGGAGTTTGCGCACGGGGAAAAAGATCGGATCAGTCACCGAGCGCAGGCGCTGGCCAAAATTGCACCAAAAATCACCGCAATGATTTAGGCTGATTTAGATATTTTAAGCGCATTTTCTATTCTCTCCTGGGGTACCCTTTACTTATTGGATTTAACGAAATACTAAGCAATACTAATCAATACTAATCGAGGAGCAAAAAGTGGCAGTTAAGAAAACCGCAAAGAAGACAGCTAAGAAGGCTGTCAAGAAAACCGCTAAAAAAGTTACCGCTAAAAAAGTTACCGCAAAGCGTGCTGTAAAAAAGAGCGCAGCTAAGAAGACGGTAAAGAAGGCAGCGAAGCGAGCCACCAAGAAGTCATCGACTACTTTTATCGTTCCACCTGTTCCAACCGGTGCGGTTCGCCCAGGAGTTAAGACAGTTAGTACAACTCCCGCACCAGCGGCAGCAAAATCTCTCGCAGCAAACTCTTCAAAAGTTGCGGGCACACCAGCAAAAAATTCTTCAAATCGCGTTGTATTAACTGTTTTGGCTGGAATCATTGTCCTTGCGTTGGTCGTTGTCTCTCGAAACGCCTCATCGACAAAGAGTGCAACAACTGAGCCAACACCTTCAGCTTCTTCAGCTACATCAAGCATGCCAGAAGCGTCGGCGCCGGCATCAGCGCCGGCATCAACAGCTGCTACTCCTTCAGCCCCATCAGCTGGACATGCGGCGCCACAAGGAATTGTTGCCCACTACACCGCTACTGGAGCCACAATATTTTGGATGGCACCGAGTGATGCGACTGGAATTTCTAATTACAATGTAGAAATTAGTGCAAATGGTGGAACTTGGAAGTTAATTTCGACAGTTCCAACCTCACAACTTTCCATGGATATAACAAAGGGTGATACCGCTGGTTGGAGTTCATTCCGAGTCTCATCTGTTTACTCAGATGGCACAGTTGTTGGTGGCAAAGTATTCGGCCTACCTGGTCAGTACGCTTAACCTCTAACAAACAGAATCTTTAATAGCCCTCTTCCAAAAGGAAGGGGGCTTATTATTATTACAAATTATTTTTTAAGTGCCTCTAAAATTGAGGCGACATAAACATCACTGCCAGCATCAATTAGGTGAACCCCATCCGGTGCAAAAAATTCTGGGTGATTTGCAGAGATCCCAGACCAATCCACCAAAGTAGTTTGCGGATAGTTTGCAATAACTTCACTTATTATTTTGTTATTCTCATCGCGCCAGAGTCTTGGTACCGCAGTGTTAACCAAGACGATTTTAGGTTGGTTCTTAAGTAACTCCATCAACGCGGTCAGGTCTTGCTTGGTAATTCGATTGTTATTTCCCACATCTAGCACAACTGTTGAGTGGGCAACCATAGGCTGGTCTGTTTTAACGGAATCAATTAGCTCAGGGAGTTGTCGACCGATTCGCGCATTGATTAAGGCAATATCCTGGGTCTTAGCCAATTTACTTCGAATCCCTAATATAACGGAATCTCCGGTAACCCAGAGCCCAGTCTTTATTGAATTTATTTGACTGGGCACAAGTGTTAATTCATTTTTTTGAACAATTGTTGTGTGAGTATCTCGATACCAAGCAGTTGCAGTCGCACCACTTGTAATTCCGGTCGCAATCACTAAACATGTTGCAACAAATACGCGCTGCCTCCTGCGCATAATTTTGTTTCGATATTTCATTCCACGAAGCCAATTTTGAACAACACCACGCCTAATTGGAATTTCAATATAGCGAAGGGAGATATCGGCACAGATCAAAACAAGCAAGGTGCGAGCCACATCCAAGGCAATTTCAGAACCAGCTAAATCAATAGATGGTCGGGTAACTTGAAAAATGACCCAGTGCCACAAGTAAATCCCATAAGAACGTTGGCCAATCCAAAGCAACGGCCTACTGCTCAAAACTGGTGCAAACCTGGATGCTGGGTGAACTATCGATATGAGAGTGGCACAGCCAAAAATTCCAGCAAGTGGAAAAGCTAATCGATATAGCGTGGCATTTGATTCGGAGATAAATAGGAAGGTACAAAGAATTCCAAAAAGTCCAAATACTCCAATGCCATCAATGAAGTCTTGAGCTCGCTTACTTATTGCACTTGTCAGGTTTTGTGGAATCCAACTAACGCCAAGCGCTGCACCAAGAAAGAGGCCAAGGCTATGCGTATCGCTACCAAAATAGATATGACTGATGCGCCCAGCACTTGCGTTATCTAACTGAAGTGAAAATGCGAAGAGTGCAGCACCGGAAATCATTGCAATTGCAAGAGCCACTCGAGTGATTCCGCCTTTGCCATAACGCTTCCAAATTGCGACCAGGGTAATCGGCCAAATGAGGTAGAACTGCGCCTCTACAGCGAGAGACCACGTGTGCTGGAGCATTGGCGCGCGACCAACTGTCTGAAAATAGTCTTGATGAATTGCAACTAAGTGCCAGTTATTCGAACCAGTTAAGACATATGGAACGTCCAAGACGATTCTTCTAATTGCATCGGGTGCAATAGTTGCAGCGAGAACTGTTGCGACCATGATTAAAATCAATAAGCCTGGATAAAGCCGGCGGACTCTTCCGTAGTAAAATTCACGTAAGTCCAAGCCGTTCGCGCTTTGAATTGAATCTAATATCACTCGAGTGATCACGTAGCCCGAGATCACGAAAAATAGATCTACTCCAAGGAAGCCGCCGGGTAACCACTTAATTCCCAAGTGATAAAGCAGAACCGCAAAAACTGCAATCGCGCGCAAACCATCAATCGATGGAATATATGTTGAAGCTAGAGCCGCGCGCGGGGAAGACATTACTTACGTTTTTTACTCGGGGCCTTTTTTGCACTTCTCTTGATTGGCTTCTTAGTTATTTTCCGGGCAGACCTTTTGGCAGGTTTTCTAGAAACCTTTCGGATTGGTGGTTGCTCCGTTGTTAATTTTTCTTCAGCACTTACGGTGAAAGATTTTTTAACAGGTCGATTTTCATCATCTAGATTTGCATCAATGTCACCCTGCAGGGCTGCTAAGCGCTCGAAGGCGGTTTGCAGGCGAGATTTAGTTTCAGAGATCGCACGCTCTGCGGCTGATAGTGATTGTGTTTGAATTCGATACAAACGTTCAGACTCAGAAATTGCTGTTGTAAGCCAGGTCCTAAAGTTTCCGACCTCTCCACTTGCTTCGGAAATAATTTGTTCTGCCTCGCTCTTTGCAGCTGAAGTAAGTGCATTTGCTTCACGCTTACTGTGCGTTAAGAGTGCTTCGGCCTTACGTAGCGCCTCATCCTTTAATTCACTGGCTTCACCTTCTGCGGCTTCAATGTATTTACGTCCGCGAGATTCTGCTCCAGCAAGAATAGATTTTGCTTTGGCTTCTGAGCTTTCTAGCTTCTCTTTCGCAATTCTTACCGCTTCGGCAACGTTTCGTTCAGCTGAAGCTAGGGCACGGGATTCTCGTTGTTGCGCAGTCTTGATGAGAGACATCGCTGTTTCAGTCGCAAGGATTTCGAATTCTTCTTTAGAGAGACTTGTTATATCGCGACGTGAGCGTAAATCAGCAAGTTGAGTTTCTAGTTGGCGAATGCGTTCAACGGCATTTTCAGTTGGCACGGTTTCAACTTCACCCTTAAAACCAACCCAGCTACGAAATTTCTTGTCAGCCATTTAGACTTGCCTCCGCTCTTAATTGCATTAATTACATTAATTTACATGTGCCAAAAGCCTATCTTAGGAGCACTTGGCCCGTTAAATCTAGGTTATTTTGGGGGTCAGCAGGTACGCAAAAGGCCTATTAACTCAGGTGAACTCAGGTGAACTCAGGTGAACTCAAGTGAACTCAGGTGTACTCAGGTGAACTCAGGTGTACTCAGGTGGCCGGGCTGAGAGAAAGTGGCTTAAGATTTACTCACAAAGACTTTTAACCGGAGGCGGTTTCCCATGTCGGAGAATTCAAGCACAATTAGTAAATTGCTAGCTGAACTCAAAACCAATCACAACGATTTTATTGCTGTTGCTAAAACGATTGCACCAACGAAAATGAACGCAAGCCCAAAACTAGGTGAATGGCCACCTGCATTTGTCCTTCACCATATGGCTGATGCCGAGTTGCACTTTGCAACGCGCTATCTCTTTAACATCGCCGACGAAAAGCCAACGATCGTTCCGTTTAACGAGGATGTTTATCCAGAACGCGTGAACTATTCCGGTCGAGACCCGCAGGCCTCACTCGCGGCCATCGAGGGCGTCTCGCAAATGGTCATCGATATTCTCACAGTAATACCAGGTGAAGATTGGTCCCGAACTTCGATTCATATCGAGAAAGGCCCAGTCACACTTACGCAGATTGTTGAATTGGCGAGTGGTCACGCGAAGGCTCATGCAAATCAGTTAAGAGAAATTCTTGGGGCCCTTTAATAATCTTGCAAGAGGGTTAATAACTAATAACTAGCTCATAATTAACTCATAATTAACGTTGCATATCCATAAAAATCATAAATCTAGCTGTGTGCGGGAGGCGGGACTTGAACCCGCACGTCCGAAGACACAGGTTCCTAAGACCTGCGTGTCTGCCATTTCACCACTCCCGCTGGAGAGATGTGGGTAAGGCTAAGGCAAGAGTTACCAAAGCGCCAAATAACGCGAAGAACTAGCACAAATGGATAGGTAAGTTACCCCAAGCGGTAAACTGCGTTAAATGAGCGCCGAGATTAGTATTCAGGATTCGATCAGCGCCATGATCAGAGAAATTTTAGAAAGCGCAAAGGCCGAACTCAACTGTGATCTGCCCGAGACGATCACTTTAGATCGGCCAAAAAATCGTGACCACGGTGATTATGCAACCGGTATCGCCCTCGCGCTCGCCAAACCGTCAGGTAAGGCGCCACGTGAAATTGCAGAGTTGATTAAAGCTGGCCTTGCCAATCGCTCGGAAATAACTAGTGTGGAAATTGCTGGACCTGGATTTATAAATATAACTTTGGCAAAAGCGAGCCAAGGTGGTGTGATTGCAAAAATTATTAGTGATGGCAAGAAATTCGGCCACGGAAAGGTCCTGACTGGAAAATCTATTAACTTAGAGTTCATTAGCGCTAATCCAACTGGCCCATTGCACTTAGGCCACACTAGGTGGGCCGCGGTTGGTGATGCGCTAGGTCGAGTATTGAGTGCAGCTGGCGCAAAGGTAACGCGCGAATTTTATATAAATGATCGTGGCGTTCAGATGGATTTATTTGGTGCATCTCTTAGGAGCTCGGCGCAAGGTAAAGCCCGGCCCGAAGATGGTTATCACGGTGCTTACATCGATGATTTGGCTAACGAGATTGTTGCTGCGCATCCGGAGATTTTAAAATTAGCAGAACCTGAACTTACCGAAGCGTTTCGAGATTACGGTTACCAACTACAACTCACACAACAGCAATCTGTGCTTCAGGCATTTGGAACCGAATTTGATGTCTGGTTCTCCGAGAAAAGTCTTTATGAAGGAAATTTCTTTGCCCATTGCCAAGAGGTCTTAAAGACAAAGGGGCATGTATTTGATTTAGATGGCGCAACTTGGCTCCGTACAACAGATTTTGGTGATGATAAAGACCGGGTGATGGTTAAGTCAGATGGCTCACTTGCATACTTCGCATCGGACTCGGCTTACTACATTTCAAAACGGGAACGCGGCTTTGATATTTGTATTTATATGTTGGGCGCCGATCATCATGGTTATGTTGGACGGCTAAAAGCTCTTGCGGCATGCAATGGTGATGATCCCGAATACAACATTGATGTGATGATCGGGCAGATGGTGAAGATCATGGAAGGTGGCGAGGAGGTAAAGCTTTCTAAGCGTGCCGGAACCATTATTACCTTGGAAGAGTTAGTGGAAAAAGTTGGTGTTGATGCCGCTCGCTACACACTAATTCGCTATCCAGTTGAAACACCTATGGTGATGGATGTTGACATCTTGCGTAGTCGCACAAATGAGAATCCGGTTTACTACGTTCAATATGCGCATGCCAGAATTTGTGGGGTGTTGCGAAACGCCCTTGAACTTGGAATTAAATTTGGCTCAGACCAGATTTATCCAGAGCTACTTTTACATGAACGGGAACGGGAATTAATCGGTGCGCTTGGTGAATTCCCTCGGATAGTTGCTGGGGCGGCAGAATTGCGCGAACCACATCGAATTGCCAGATATGTCGAGGAGTTAGCCGGGGTTTATCACCGCTTCTACGCGGATTGCCGGGTTCTTCCCCTTGGAGATGAAACTCCCAGCGAACTTCATGCAGCTCGCGCTACCTTATGTTCAGCAACTGCTCAGGTTATTTCAAACGGCTTAGAACTCCTCGGTGTTAGCGCACCAGAAAAGATGTAGGGATGAAATTCTTGCAAGAAGTCTTTTCAATTAACTCCAAGGTTCAAGCCGGGGAGTTAGTCATAGCTGGCTGCAAAGCAACAACACTTGCAACGGAATTCAAAACGCCATTGTTCGTATTAGATGAAGACGACTTTCGGTCGCGGGTGCTGGCGTGGAAGTCCGCGCTCGAGCGCCACTTTGGCAGCAACGCTGGCCACGTCTATTACGCATCAAAATCATTTATCTCAGTTGAAGTTGCAAAATGGCTTGCCGAACTTGGAGTTGGAATAGATGTTTGTACTGGCGGGGAGTTAGCGGTCGCACTCGCTGCAAAATTTCCACCAGAAAAGATCGAAGTTCACGGTAATAACAAATCAGAAGAAGAAATTTCAACCGCAATTGGTGTCGGTGTTGGCAAGATAGTCATTGATTCAAGCCAGGAGATCGAGCGAGTTAATCGTTTGGCGAAAACTGCGGGCGTGATTCAATCTGTTTTTCTCCGTTTAACACCTGGCGTGGAAGCGCACACGCACGAAGCAATTGCTACGGCACATGAGGACGTAAAGTTTGGCTTCTCAATTTCAAGTGGTGCAGCTTGGGACGCAGTTCTGGCTGTTGAAGCGGCCGCAAACCTCAAATTGGTTGGATTGCACTGCCATATTGGATCGCAAATTTTTACTTCTGAAGGTTTTGAAGTTGCAACAACACGTTTGATAGAAGTACTTGGAAAATTCCGCGATCAATTCCAGCGCGAACTCCCTGAACTAGATATGGGTGGCGGATATGGAATTGCATATGTTGGCGGTGAGCAAACTTATGATCCAGATCTAGCAATGGCAAGTTTGGCAAAAGTTATTCATTCGCAGTGCACCTTACATAAAATCGCTGTACCAAAAATTTCGATCGAGCCTGGTCGGGCAATTGCTGGACCTTCGACTACAACTCTTTATGAAGTGGGCACGACAAAGAAAGTTTTACTTGATGGCGGGGCCAGTCGGCTTTATGTTGCAGTTGATGGTGGAATGAGTGACAACATTCGTCCTGGACTTTACGGTGCGATTTACACCGCGCTCCTTGCAAATAGGGAATCAACTGCCGCTGGTGTATCGGCCCGAATCGTGGGCAAGCATTGTGAAAGTGGCGACATTATTATTAGAGAGATAGATCTACCCGGTGATATTGGGCCAGGTGATTTAATTGCAATTCCAGCAACGGGTGCTTATGGTCGAAGCATGGCCAGCAATTACAACCATATGCCACGTCCAGCAGTAGTGGCGGTAACAAATGGCACTGCACGAAGGATCCTGCGCCGTGAAACAGAGGCTGATTTACTTGCGCTAGATGTAGTTGAAGCGCCTAAAACGCTCTAATTTGCCCGGCGCACCACAATAATTAATTGAAACCAAGCGCGGAAAAAATAGGGGAGAATAAGCCAATGAACGCAGAGCGCAAATCCCTGAGAGTAGGCATGCTCGGCTGCGGGGTGGTCGGAAGTGAGATCGCCAGGCTGCTCGTTGCGAATGCCGATGACTTAGCGGCTCGATCTGGTGCAAAATTAGAATTAGTAAAAGTTGCGGTTCGCGATTTAAATCGCAAGAACATCGCCAAAGAATTATTGACTACCGATCTAGCGTCGGTCGTTAAAGATCCAAATATCGATTTGATCATTGAAGTCATTGGTGGGATTGAACCGGCGCGCGGGCTGATTCTTGCCGCCTTGGAATCTGGCAAGTCAGTGGTGACCGCAAACAAAGCGCTACTTGCAAAACATGGCGGTGAACTATTTGCCGCAGCGGATAAGTTTGGTGCTGATTTGTATTACGAAGCTGCGGTTGCTGGTGCGATTCCAATCTTGCGTCCACTTCGCGAATCACTTGTCGGTGACCATATCCAAAAAATTATGGGAATTGTTAATGGAACGACAAACTTTATCCTGACCAAGATGGATGAGTCGGGCGCTGCTTTTGGCGATGCACTTGCCGAAGCACAAGCACTTGGTTTTGCCGAAGCCGATCCAACTGCTGATGTTGAAGGATTTGATGCCGCCGCAAAGGCTGCAATTCTGGCCTCGTTAGCCTTTCATTCACGCGTGACAGGTGATGATGTTTACCGTGAAGGAATAACAAAAATTACTTCAACTGATGTTGCTGTTGCTCGTTCGCTAGATTTAGTTATCAAATTACTTGCAATCGCAGAATTGAATTCCGATGGGCAAATTTCAGTTCGCGTGCACCCAACTTTAATTTCCCGAAACCATCCGCTAGCTGCCGTACGAGAATCCTTCAATGCTGTTTTCGTTGAAGCCGAGGCAGCGGGCGCACTGATGTTCTATGGCCGCGGTGCGGGCGGAACACCAACCGCATCTGCCGTTTTGGGTGACCTAGTAGCTGTTGCAAGGCATCGAATCAGTGGTGGCCTTGGGCCGCGTGAAAGTGATTATGCAGATCGTGCAATTGCGACAATTGGAAACACGAGAACTCGTTATTTAATTCGCCTTGAAGTCGCCGATCGCCCAGGCGTGTTAGCAGCAGTTGCCCAAACATTTGCAAAGCATGATGTCTCAATTCAAACTGTGCGCCAAACTGGCCGCGGTGAAAATGCAGAATTAATTGTTATGACACATAAAGCTACAGATGGCGCTCTCTCCGAAACTGTTGCTGGTTTAAAAGCGCTGGATTCAGTGAAAGATGTTGCGAGTGTCATTCGGGTAGAAGGAATGAGTTCATGAACATTTTTGGAAAAAAAGCCGGCGCACATCAATGGCGCGGGGTAATTGAGGAATATCGCCATCGACTACCGGTTTCCAAGAAGACTCCGGTCATTACGCTGCTTGAAGGCGGGACGCCACTCGTCGCGGCATGTGTTCTCTCTGAGATGTTGGATAACGAAGTTTGGCTAAAAGTTGAAGGTGCAAACCCGACTGGATCCTTTAAAGATCGCGGAATGACAATGGCCATGTCAAAGGCGGCCGAAGACGGTGCGCGCGCAGTCATCTGTGCCTCGACTGGAAACACTTCAGCATCTGCCGCTGCCTATGCAACCAAAGCTGGCATGCGCCCAGTTGTGTTAGTTCCAGAAGGAAAAATTGCAATGGGTAAGTTAGCGCAAGCAATTGCTCACGGCGCAACTCTTCTGCAAGTTCAAGGCAACTTTGATGACTGCTTAAATTTGGCTCGTGAACTTTCAGATAATTATCCAGTTGCACTTGTTAACTCGGTTAATCCATTTCGCATTGACGGGCAAAAAACCGCAAGCTTTGAAGTTGTCGATGCCCTAGGTGATGCGCCAGATTTGCATGTTATGCCGGTCGGCAATGCTGGAAATATCACGGCATATTGGAAGGGCTATAAAGAATATTACGCAGATGGTTTGGCGAAAAAGTTGCCACAGATGTGGGGCTTTCAAGCAGCTGGCGCGGCGCCGATTGTTAATGGTGCGATCGTCACAAATCCTGAAACTATTGCAACTGCAATCCGAATTGGAAATCCGGCATCTTGGCAGCAAGCCGTTGATGCGCGCGATTCTTCTGGTGGACTTATTGATTCAGTAACTGATGAAGAGATTTTGGCGGCTTACCGCCTTGTTGCATCTAAGGAAGGCGTCTTCGTCGAACCTTCTAGTGCTGCTGGTATCGCTGGCTTAATAAAGAAACAATCACAAGGCAAACTTCCTAACGGTAAAAAGATTGTTATTACAGTTACTGGAAATGGCCTTAAGGATGTCCAGTGGGTATTAAATGATGCCGGTGATCCAACTATCATTCCGGTAGATGTAAAACGCGCAGCACAAGTGATTGGACTCGCATAAATGGCAGCTGTAGGTGCTCGGTTAAGTTTTAAAGCTGCAATGTCACAAGTCAGTGTGCCCGCAACTTCGGCAAACCTAGGCTCGGGCTTTGACACTTTTGGGCTTGCGCTAGATATTCGTGATCGCTATGCCGCGCAAATTTTGGATGAAAATGAGTTTGACGTTGATGTAAGCGGTGAAGGCAGCGAAGATATTAAGAAGGACCGGAGCAACCTAGTTATAAAGGCCATGATTCGTGGATTTGAGCATATGGGATCTCGAGAATTTAGCGGCGCTAAATCTCGCGGTATCGCGCTGCGACAATTAAATGTTATTCCACAAGGTCGCGGCCTAGGCTCATCTGCTGCAGCAATTGTTGGTGGTTTAGCACTTGCACGTTCACTAGTTCTTGGTGGCGAATTTTTATTAACGAATGAAGCGATGATCGAAATTGGAACCGAGCTTGAAGGACATCCGGACAACGTTGCAGCAGCAGTAATGGGTGGCGCAACCATTGCGTGGACTGAAAGTGAAATCGGTCGGGGCGTTGGCATAAAAGTGGATCCCCGCATTAAAGCAGTCCTATTTATTCCAGAAAGTCACCTAGCAACTTCAAAGGCTAGAAAACTTCTTCCAGAAACTATTCCGCATCGCGATGGCGTACTAAATGCATCTCGAGCCGCACTCTTGGTTCATGCGTTACAAGAGCGGCCAGATTTGTTGCTCGCTGCTACCGAAGATTTATTGCATCAAAACTATCGGGCCGAAGCGATGCCTAAATCGATGGCACTGGTTAATAAACTACGTGCGGCTGGTGTACCTGCAATGATTTCGGGCGCCGGACCTTCAGTACTCGTATTGCACACCTTGGATGAGATCGAGGTTGAAGAGTTTATAAAGGTGGGGACACCAGCATTTGCCGCTCAAAAGGTGGCTATCTCCGCTCGCGGCGTCGAGTAAGAGCGGAATAAGAGAGGAATAAAGCTCCGATCTTTTGCACATACGCTCGGGGATATGCTAAGTTTTACTCATCTGGTAGTCGAGAAATTGTCGGCGGATATCCTGGATAAATATAAAAATCAAAGAGCTAAATAAAATCCTTTTTTAGCATACATAGAAATGAAGAAATCAAAAAAACATGGCTGATACTAAATCTAGCGCAGCAAAAGAATCCGGTGAACTTTCCGCGATGCTCCTTCCCGAGCTTAAGAAAGTTGCTGGACAACTTGGAATTGAAGAAGCGGCAACAATGAAGAAGGGCGATCTCGTCCAAGCCATTGGTGACCTGCAAGCCGCAAACCGCGAAGCCGCAAAGGCTGAACGCGAAGCACGTCGCGCTGAGCGCGATGCCCGCCGTAAGGGTGGCAATAAAGATTCAAATAAAAACCAGAACCAGAATCAAAATAATTCTGACGATGATGATGGCGAGAACCAAGGATCCAATCCAAATGATGCATCGGATGCTGATGTAAATAAAAAGGAATGGACTGGCGGCGGTAATAACCGTAATGATAGAAATGACCGTCACAACAATCGTCGGGATCGTGGCGACCGAGGCGATCGCAATAACCGCTTCCGTGATCGCGGCAACCGCGAAGAGCGCGAAATTCAAATTTCTGAAGATGACGTCTTGCTTCCAGTTGGCGGTCTCCTCGATATTCTAGAAAATTACGCATTCATTCGGACCGGTGGTTACCTAGCGAGTCCAAATGATGTTTACGTTTCACTTCAACAAGTACGGCGCTATGGCCTACGTAAGGGCGATGTTCTTACTGGTTCAGTACGCCAACCTCGCGAAGGTGAGCGCAAGGAGAAGTTCAATGCTCTCGTGCGCGTGGAAACAGTTAACGGCAGCGACCCAGAAACTTCAAAAGATCGTATTGAGTTTGCCAAGTTAGTTCCGCTCTATCCGCAGGAGCGTCTGCGCCTTGAGACCGAACCAAACATTCTCACAACAAGAGTAATTGATTTGATTTCACCAATTGGTAAGGGCCAGCGTGGACTTATTGTTTCACCACCTAAAGCCGGTAAGACTATGGTTCTTCAGTCAATCGCTAACGCAATCACAACCAACAACCCAGAATGTCACTTGATGGTTGTTCTAGTTGATGAGCGTCCCGAGGAAGTTACTGATATGCAGCGCTCCATTAAGGGTGAAGTCATTGCTTCGACCTTTGATCGCCCAGCAGATGACCACACTTCCGTCGCTGAACTTGCGATCGAGCGCGCAAAGCGTTTGGTTGAACTTGGCCACGATGTTGTCGTTCTCCTAGATTCAATTACTCGTCTTGGTCGTGCTTACAACATTGCCGCCCCAGCCTCTGGACGTATTTTGTCTGGTGGTGTGGACTCGGCAGCGCTCTATCCACCAAAGAAGTTCTTCGGTGCAGCCAGAAATGTTGAAAATGGCGGATCGCTAACAATTCTTGCTACAGCACTTGTCGATACTGGTTCCAAGATGGATGAAGTTATCTTCGAAGAGTTTAAGGGCACTGGAAATATGGAACTTATCTTGAACCGTAAGTTTGCAGATAAGCGCATCTTCCCAGCCGTTGATGTTGTTGCCTCCGGAACTCGTAAGGAAGAAATCCTTATGGGAACTGAAGAGCTAAATATTGTTTGGCGCTTGCGTCGTGTTCTGCATGCACTTGAGCCACAACAAGCACTTGAACTTCTCCTCGAGAAGATGAAGGGCACTAAGTCGAACGTTGAATTCTTGATGCAGATCCAGAAGACGACAACGAGCGAGGGTGGAACTTCCACAAACGGTTCCTGATCGCCCATAATTGAGCAGAGTTTTGCGGGGGAGCGCCCATACGGGCTATCCTTCAACCCGTTCCAAGAGATCCAAAAGTTCCATTGCTGGTTCACGGTAATCCTGCCGACCCAGCCTCACGATAAGTAATAGGAGCACTAAATGAAGTCCGAGATTCATCCAGAATATTTAGAGACCACAGTTACTTGTGGTTGCGGTGAAGTTTTCACTACCCGCAGCACAAAAGCATCTGGCTCAATTTATGTTGAAGTTTGTTCAGTTTGCCATCCGTTCTACACCGGCAAGCAACGTATCCTCGATACTGGTGGCCGCGTAGCTAAGTTCGAAGAGCGTTTTGGAAAAAAGGCTGACGCCGCAAAGTAGCTTTCTAAAAAAGACCGTACCGTGTTTGCCCTGCGCAAGCACTGCGGTCTTTTTCTTTTGTGTCAGGTAATTTGAAAATCGACTAAGAAAAAACGAAGAAAATAGGAGGAGTGAGATGGCAACCGATCGTTTCGCCTCCGTGCACGAATTATTAAAAGAGTATGACGTCCTTGAAGCGGCGATGGCTGATCCTTCAATTCACTCGGATCAAGGAAAAGCCCGTCAACTTGGTAAGCGTTATGCCCAACTCGGTCCAGTTATTGCTGGGTATCGTGCTTGGAAATCTGCGCAAGATGATTTAGCTGCCGGCAAGGAGATGGCCGCCGATGATGCAGATTTTGCCAGTGAGATTCCGGCCCTGGAAGCAAGTTTGCAAGCAGCCGAAACAAAACTCGAAGAATTGTTATTGCCACGCGATCCCAATGATGATCGTGATGTGATTCTTGAAATAAAGGCTGGCGTTGGTGGCGATGAATCGGCGCTCTTCGCTGGTGATCTACTTCGGATGTACCAACGATATGCCGAGAAGCATGGTTGGAAGACTGAGATTATTGATTACGCTGAATCTGAAATGGGCGGCTACAAAGAAATTTCTATGGCTGTTAAATCAAAGGGTGTTGCTGAACCAGGTCAATCACCTTACGCACGTCTGAAATTTGAAGGTGGCGTGCATCGCGTGCAGCGCGTTCCAGAAACCGAATCGCAGGGACGTATCCATACCTCCGCCGCTGGTGTTCTCATCTTGGCTGAAGCCGATGAAATTGATGTGGAAATTCGCCAACAAGATCTTCGAATCGATGTTTACCGCTCATCCGGCCCTGGTGGTCAGTCAGTAAACACCACCGACTCCGCAGTACGTATTACCCACATTCCAACTGGTGTTGTTGTCTCCTGTCAGAATGAAAAATCACAATTGCAAAATAAGGATTCTGCAATGCGCATCTTGCGCGCCAGATTGCTTGCCCACGCCCAAGAACAAGCTGATGCCGAGGCCATGGCCGCTCGTAAATCTCAGGTCAGAACCGTTGATCGTTCCGAGCGCATCCGAACTTACAATTTTCCAGAAAACCGCTTGAGTGATCACCGCGTAAACTTCAAATCAAGCAATTTAGATTCCGTCCTGAATGGTGAATTAGATCCAGTAATTGAAGCTCTTTTGGAAGCAGATAAGACCGCGAAGTTGGCCTCAGGTGAGCGTTAAAGAATTATTGAAATTTGGTAAAGAACAACTCGCTTCCAAAAATATCGAGGCCGTTGAAGCAGAATTATTGCTTGCCAGCGTTCTAGGAATAAATCGTATGGAGTTACATGCTCGGGTAATTGATTTAGATAATGAGCAAGGTGAAACGACGAAAGAACTTTACTCACAAGCGATTGCCGAGCGACTCACGGGCAAACCAACTCAGTACATTGTTGGTAGCGCACCATTTCGATATTTGGAATATGACGTTGGTCCCGGCGTATTGATCCCAAGACCAGAAACTGAATCATTAGTCGATGAGGTTCTGCACCAATTAAATACCTTTGCCGACCCAGTTAGTTTGGTGGATTTAGGTTCTGGTACAGGTGCAATCGCTATCTCAATTGCCTCGGAAACAGCTGGCAAGAAAAAAGTAACCGTGGTTGCGGTAGAAAAATCACCAGACGCGCTAGTTTGGTTAAAACAAAATATCGCAAAGCATGATGTAGATGTTCGCGTGGTTGCCGGTGATGTTGCGAGCGCGCTTGAAGGGGTTAAATGCGATGTTGTCGTAGCGAATCCACCGTACCTGCCGGACGGCGCACAAATTCCACAGGAGCTAAATTTTGAGCCATCACTCGCACTCTTTGGTGGACCTTCTAATGGAATGGCAAGCCCAAGAGAATTCATAACTGCTGCTAGTCGCCTCTTAAAAAGTGGTGGCTTATTCGCGATCGAACATAACGAATTACAAGGAGCTCTGATTGCCAGCGAACTTGGGCAAGACTTTGAGGCCATTGCGCTTCACATGGACCTGACCCAACGGCCGAGATTTACAACTGCAAGACGCAAATAATCTCAACCGATAGAGTTAGGCCATGACCACAACCTTTCAAGCAGTAGATCCGACCACCGGCGCAGGATTTGGCGAGCCAATCGCCGAGATGAGCAAGAGCGAAGTTGAATCGCTAATTTCCAAAGCCGCTGCAAACGCGAAAGATTTCGCAGCAACCTCACCTGCAAAGCGAGCCGCAATATTGCGCGCTATCGCAGCGAAGGTTGAGGCATCACGGGAAAAGTTAATTGAAGTAACGATGCGCGAGACTGCGCTGCCAAATGGTCGCCTTACTGGCGAGCTTTCACGAACAGTTTTTCAATTAGAACAGTTCGCCAAGATGGTGGAAACTGGCACGCATTACCAGGCAGTGATTGATCTTCCAGATGCTAATTGGGTACCTGCTGCACGTCCAGATATTCGCAAGGCCAATCAAGCACTTGGTCTAGTTGGAATTTTTGCTGCAAGTAATTTCCCGTTTGCCTTCTCGGTTATTGGTGGCGACTCGGCATCCGCACTTGCCGCAGGCTGCCCGGTAGTTGTGAAAGCACATCCATCACATCCAAATACCTGCCGAATTATTCACGAAGCCGTTATTGCTGGTTTAGTTTCGGAAGGGATTAGCGCTGATGCTTTTGGTATGGCTGAAGGTTTAAATCCAGAGATTACACATTGGATTGCAACTGCTCCGGCAGTAACTGCAATTGGCTTCACTGGCTCTGGCATGGTTGGAAAGATTTTGCTAGATATCTGCGCCAAGCGCCCAAATCCAATCCCAGTCTTTGCTGAAATGGGAAGCCTAAATCCCGTTTTCTTCACACCAAATGTTTTAAGCGAAAAGGCAGTTGACTTAGCAAAGGCTGCAATGGATTCAGCGCTACTTGGCTCAGGTCAGTTCTGCACCAAGCCAGGTATTTTAGTTATTCCATCTGATGCCTCTGGCGATGCTTTCCTTACTGAGGTTGAAAGTTATCTTGCAACCCTTGCAGTAGCACCTCTTTTGAATAAGGGAATAGCTGATCGATTTGGCAGTGCAATTTCAAAATTGGCGAGTGCTGGTGGTATCAAAGTACTAACTGGAAAGCCTTCCGATGCTGGTTTTGGTGTAACCCCAACCGTATTCATTGTTGACTGGAAAGATGCGAAAGCAAATCACGAATTATTGGAAGAGCACTTCGGACCAACCACAGTAATTATTCGCACCGATTATGCGAATTTCACCTCGGTAGCGCGTGCCATGGAAGGTCAACTAACAACTGCGGTACACGCAACCGGCGCAGATCAAATCTCAGATTTGGTTGACGTACTAGCCAACCGCAGTGGCCGAGTAATTATGAATGGCTTCCCAACTGCAGTCGCTGTTACGGCGGCGATGCAACACGGCGGCCAGTGGCCATCATCATCTAGCCAAACTACATCGGTTGGTTTGGATTCGATCTATCGCTTCTTGCGCGCTGTTGCACACCAGAACTTTCGCGACGACTTACTTCCACCAGCGCTACAAAGTGCAAATCCATGGAAGATTTCGCGAACTGTTAACGGTGAAGTGAGTAAAGGCGCTCTCTAATGTCAGAATTTTCTAAGGCAATTGCTTCGGCCGATGCGACGCTCGATATTGAAATCAAAGCGCTACAAGCTTTTCGTGCCCAAATTGCGAGACAATTGGAGCCAGCGCTAAAGATTCTTGCAAATTGCAAGGGCCATGTTGTCATAACTGGTCTGGGCAAATCAGGGCTCGTTGGCGCAAAAATCGCCGCAACTTTTGCCAGCACTGGGACACCATCATTCTTTCTACATTCTGCCGATGCCCTGCATGGTGACTCTGGCGCACTAACTCCAGATGATGTGCTAATCGCTATCTCAAATTCTGGAAAAACTGCTGAGGTTTGTCAGATCGCAAATATGGCTAAGAGCTGGGGCAATCCAGTAATTGCGATTACCGCCAAATCAGATTCACCACTCGCATCATCGGCTGATGCACTCTTGAATATTGCATTTGAAAAAGAGGCTGATCCACTAAATCTTGCGCCAACTACATCGACAACTCTGACTCTCGCTCTCGGTGATGCTCTCGCCGCTGCGCTAATGACTCACAAAAATTTTACATCTAATGATTTTGGCAAGCGCCACCCAGGTGGCACCCTCGGAAGCACAACAAATAAATGAGCGGTCGCGTAACAACCTTCGGTAGTTTCATGATGGATCTGGTGGCATACACACCACGACGCCCAGCAAGCGGTGAAACACTTCGCGGTGATAGTTTTGGAATCGCTCTTGGTGGCAAAGGATTTAATCAAGCGATTTCTGCTGGTCGCGCCGGCAGCACAAGTTCGATGCTTGGAAATCTTGGTACCGATGGTTTCGGCGATGACTTCATGAAGGCCTTTGTTGCTGAAGGAGTTAATTCGAACGGTATTGAACGAAGCACCGAGCTCGGTACGGGCGTGGGCCACATCTCTGTCCAAACAACAGATGGCGATAATTCAATCATCATAATTCCGCAATCAAATGATTTAGGGGATAGTGCATACATTGCGCGCCACGCTAAAACAATTATTGAATCCGATATTTTATTGTTGCAACTAGAACTTCCAATTGATGGCAACTTAGCCGCTGCAAAACTTGCTAAAGAAAATGGCGTTAAAGTTGTGCTGACCCCAGCACCAGTAGCACCACTTACACAATGGCTTGGCCTAGTCGATGTTTTAGTCCCAAATGAAGGTGAAGCCGCAGCTCTAACTGGAATTGAACAAGGGGTCGAAGAACAAGCAAAGGCACTTGCCAAACTTGTTGGCTGCAAAGATATTGTGATCACACTTGGCCCAAAGGGTGCATTTGTAACTGATGGCACGAAAAGTGAATTTATTTCAGCGCCACCCGTAGATGCCATCGACACTATTGGCGCAGGTGACACGATGTGCGCAAACCTGGCAGCACGCCTTGCGCAAGGTGATGATATTTTCAAAGCCGCAAAATTTGGGGTTTATGCCGCAAGCTTGAAGGTCACCCGAAAAGGTTCGGCCATGGCAGCACCAACGCCACTTGAAGTTAACGATTTTATTAAGCAGACTAGTAACTAGTTAATTAACTTAACTCACAAAAGGGAGCGAAACAATGAAATACACCGGAATCCTAAATCGCGATATCTCAGCAATGATCGCCGAGACAGGTCACTTCGATCGCATCGTGATTTCTGATGCTGGCTTCCCAATCCCTAAAGGTGTTCGCTGCATCGATTTAAGTATGGGACCTAATCTTCCTAAAGTGCCTGATGTCTTGAAGATGCTGGCATTAGAACTTCCAGTAGAGCAGTTCTGGTTTGCGAGTGAGATTCAACCGAGCGCAGATGCCAGAGGCAAGGAGATTTCTGCAATCTTCCCAAAAGCCGAGTGCATCCCACTTCCACATGCTGATTTTAAAGTACTTGCATATGGCGCCGTCGGTGTCATCCGCACTGGTGATTTCCATGCGTATGGCAATGTAATGGTTGCCTCCGGAGTTGCCTACTAGTTTTTGAACTTCTTTGGCACCTGTTGTGGCGAGTAAGATTCTAGAAAATTAAGCTTGGTAGTTTTTAAAGTGGTTTGTGATGGAACCAATTCCATCAATACCAGTTTTAACTAATTCGCCGCCCTTAAGGTACTTCTCTGGTTTGAATCCCATACCAACGCCTTGTGGCGTTCCGGTATTGATGATGTCGCCTGCATGAAGTTCCATGACTTGGGAGATGTACCAAACGCAATAATTAATATCAAAGATCATGTCATTTGTATTTGAATCTTGACGCATCTCGCCATCAACTGAACACCAGAGGCGAAGATTTTGTGGATCCTTAATCTCATCTGGCGTGAGGATCCAAGGTCCAACCGGGTTAAATGTTGGGAAAGACTTTCCCTTAACCCATTGACCTGAACGCTCAACCTGCCAGTAGCGCTCGGAGACATCTTGGGAAACCGTGTAGCCAAGAATGTAATCTGCAGCCTCTTCTGGTGACTTGAGATAGAGCGCAGCTTTCTTGATCACGACACAGATTTCTACTTCGTAATCGGTCTTCTTAGAATTTGGTGGAACGATTACGTCATCATTTCCACCGACCACCGTATCCGGTGCCTTCATAAAAATAATCGGTTCTGTTGGCGGTGTGGCCCCGGTCTCAATCGCATGTTGGGTGTAGTTCAAGCCAACACAAATTGCTTTTGTTGGACGCGCAACTGGTGATCCTAAGCGGTAGCCAGCGATCTCAACACGTGGCCGGGAAGATAAATCGATCGCCTTAACCTTTTCTAGTGCGCCATTCTCA
>Ga0209084_1001336_pt1 | contig 20915 bp, 19 predicted proteins | sample C_130820_MF_Meta_FD_187309 | JGI IMG/M metagenome (GOLD analysis project Ga0209084, IMG submission 187309) | Freshwater microbial communities from Lake Croche, Canada to study carbon cycling - C_130820_MF_MetaG (SPAdes) (version 2) | ecosystem: Environmental > Aquatic > Freshwater > Lake...
GTTCGAACTTCGGCGCCAGTGCCGCCTCGATGTGCTTCCACGGCAGGCGTGTGGCCAGCACCGCCAAGGGGTCGTTCAAATTGATCATGGCGTCAATTCGGCTGCGGAAAAAGTCCACTGCTTGCATCTCAAAATCCCTCAGAAAGTAACTTTCAACATAACGTTTCTTGGGGGATTTGGTGTACCGAATACGTAAAAAAGCTAGCATTTATGCAGGGTTACGGGTTTTGCAGGGGTGACTAAAAGTTTATGCAAAGCAAAGTTATAACTAAATACACCAGTTGGTTTCAACATTAGCATGTATATCATTCAACCGCAAGAGTATTATCGAAAACAAAGACAGTGCAACCATCAAAAATAATACAACTGAGAATAAATATTAATCAAAAAATACTTAATTAATACTTATTTCTTTGCCGAGAAAAGCCAGGTTAACATTGGGACCACAAGTTTCGAGTTAGTTTTCGCATATCTTAACAATCGAAAGAAAAAACGCACCGGATAGAAAGTCATTGCATGCCAGCCAAGCATTTTAATAAAAATATACTCTCCATTTAAAATGCTCAATAATCTATTTTCAGATATACCGGCAAGTGATTTAATCGATAGTTCATGCTCAATGATTATATCGGTTGCGATAACTCTATATCCCAATTTATTCAACCGATAAAAAATATAATGATCAACATAGTCCAACCAAAGCCCGGATGGCATCGGAAATATTTTCTTAAGTAACTGCCGCTTTACTATGGCGCCAGAAGATATTCCTGTCACGATATCTGAGTGATTGGTTTTACAAGAGCGCTTTATCGGTTTTATCGATCCGATCTTAGTTATCAACGCAGGTGAAATAAACTCTGTTTGATTTCTTACATAGGGAACAAGTGCACCAATATTTAATGTACTGTCACTTTTCAATTTGCTAGCCATTGAGCTTAGATAACTCAAAGGAAGCTTGGTATCTTGATCAAGCAGCAACAACCAGTCTGCGGCAATTTTCTCAGCTAATTCAGCAGCCTCAGTGTATGCCGCAACTGTCCCGCCATTACAACGGTTATGCATGTAAGTAAGGCCTGGAATCGACCCAAATAACTTGGATGCATGAGAAAAATCAGAGTTATCATAGATCAGAATATGCTTTAAGCATAGACTATTAATACCGCTGTCATTCAATAATTCTAACAAAATATAGATTGATTCTGCCTGTTCAATTTCCCTTCCATACAGTACCAATACAGCGAGAATAGATTCATTACCAAGTGCATAAGTCATGGCGGCTTTGGAAATTTAGAATTAATACTTTTTGATTAATTATTATTAAATAAAACATATTAAATATTTAATTATATTTAATCACCTCAAGCGATAATTCTTATTGCGAATACATCGTAAATCCATGATTTAAGCGAATACTTTTCTCTAACTACACTATCTGGCTCTTCGTACTGGGATGCTAGAAACTGCAGATCAATCCCAATTTTATCTGAATCGATCACGAAAATATTCAATGGGTTATAGAAATCATACTTTCTAATATATTTGCTGGTTGTTACCAATTTTTTTCCAGCACCAAGGGCATCCATTGCACGCATAGTTAAGCCAGTTTGTTCGGGATGTGGCAAATCAACAATAGCGCGAGAGGAGTACACCAGACGGACGTAATCCTTAAAACTCATTGTGCGAGTATTTACAAATCTACCTTGGCCTTGAAAGCTGAGACGTGCCATGGTGTACCAGCCTGTGTACAGATAAAAAAATGTCCTCAACCCATATTTATCGGCCCATAGGTGTATATCATTTATCTCATTCAGGCGGTCATGATGTAGCCATCCCACAAAACTTAAATCATGCATTTCAACTGAAACATCGTTCATGCACTGTAAGAACTCAGGCCGAAAGAACAATGGGCGAAATTGAAACCTAGGAAAACGTTCGGCATCTGCAGGATCGAACGTATAGACTCTATCAAAGTGAGACTGCAGTTCCACTAATTGCGGGAATCTGACGAAAGAATCCCAGTGATATGCGACTAACTGAACACCAGTATGTGCGCTTCTTAGTGCGTCAAGAAACCACGGCGTCACGTGCTCACCTTTAATCACAAGTACCTGATCGATATGATGTGAAGACATTTCACTCAAAATTCTTTCGTGATGAGTGCGCACAAAATTACTAATATCAATCTTGCATCGACGCAGAAGGGATGCAACGGGGCCTCGACGGACGTATATCGGCAGTTCATCGTAAAGAAAAGTCGTTGCACCCTGTCGCCGTAGTTCATCTGCTATTGCTTGCTCGTAATCGTAAAAACCGATGCCGATTAACAATATCTTGCGACCGGCCAAGCCATTGAGAATGTTGTCCATTATTTGTAATGTCCTTTCTCCCGCATTTAAGCGATAATAGTCTCGTAGGCATCTATCTTGACGCCGTGAGATTCGACCCAATTGGCGAATAGACGAATTCCTGTTTGGAAATCGATTTTCGGTTCAAATCCGCGCAATATGCATTCCTTACTAATGCCCGCACAGTTGTCTCGTACATCACCGAGTCGAAAGCTCCAGGAAGCTCGCACTGATACTTGCGCACCGTATGCAGAGATCATTGAACGGGCAACTTCGAGCACGCTGGTTCGTACGTCTGAACCTACATTCACTACGTGTCGACCGGAATCCAAAATTTCTATACTAGCAACCGCGGCATCGACCACGTCGTCGATGAAGACGAAGTCGTGATTTTCTTTACCCTCCTCAAATATCACTATCTCGTTATCATTTTTGATTCTGGTTGAAGAAATAGATAGTATTCCAGTGTAAGGACTTGTAAGTGACTGCCCGAGGCCATAGACGTTGTGGTAGCGCAATGCGACAGATGGGATGGTTAGAGCGGCTCCTATGGTCAAAATCATCTGCTCTTGATCCTGTTTGGTAATGCCATAAATTAATGATGGATAAATTTGACTATCTTCCGTAGTGGCCAACAGTTCTGCGTTTGTATTGCAGTGCAGACACTTCACATAAAAATCTCCTTGCTCCATATCAGTTACCGATCGAGCTAGAGGAAAGACGGTCCCATGAGTAGCGCAGTGATAACGACCCTCACCGTATATGGAGCGCAAGGAAGCCGCGACAAACCTCTGCAGGCTGTGCGAATGGTTGGTCAGAATGTCTAAAAGCAATGCGGTACTGAGCATATTGACATCGGCATAGAGTTCAATTTCGTACATCGACTGACCAGTCCCCGGCTCTGCTGCTAAGTGAACCACTACCTCCTGGCCCGCGAGCCCGGTTATCCAATCTTCTCGGTTGCGGACATCGCCAGGAACGAAGAAAACCTTGTCACGGATGGACACAAGCAGCGACGAATTTTCCCAATGGACTTGCGGTGATAGGTTGTCTATGACTGTGATGGTGTGACCCCGCGCAAACAAGGATTTTGCGAGATGGAAGCCGATGAAGCCGGCGCCGCCAGTGATGAGAATGTTAATATTGTTCAGCCCTCTTTGATAGCCACGAACACGTCACCGTCAACGACTAGCCTAGCAGGCTGTTCAATGCGCTGGAAGTCAACTCGGAATCCGAGTGTTGACAACTTGGCGATCAGTTCCCGACCGAACACCCTATAGGCCAAGATTCCACCAGTCAGCGGGTCACCGTGGTACTGTGGTGCGCAAAGGTATACGTCTTCGTTGCTACTTGTATCAACCAAATGAATATCAGTCGCCGACCGTTCGTCATATGGCACGTTGAATATGTAGGCCCCGCCGGGCTTAAGCACGCGTTGAATCTCAGCGTGGGCAGCATCGCAATTACGGACATGTTCCATCACATCAGAAGTAAGCACAATATCGAAACTGGCGGCCGGGAAATCAATTTTCTCAAGGTTGATGTTGTAGTAATTTGGCTCGACTTCTCTGCCCCATTGCATGTGAGGTAGATAACTGCAACGGATGTAGCCGGGGGCTCCACTTAGTAGGGCGCTAATCGCGCTAAAGTTGTCGGTATCGAGCACACGCATATTACCCAAATCAGCGTTTGATAATGCTGCGATAGATTCATGTCGAACCGCCGTACGCTGGTACAAATGTTCCAACAGTGCTAGAGCCATACTACGCTGCCGCATTGACGCGAAACACTCGCGACACTGAAGTGTTTCGCGTAAAACTCCTATGCGGTGCGTACGACGAAGGTCCAGGTCTGGAAAGTCATACAACGGTGTGGTCTGGTGCCCACAGACTGGACAGTGAAAAACATGTTTCCGATATCGCAGAAAGTTTGCAATATTGACCACATTAATTCGTGCAGTTGCCGTGGTTGGCGAACGGAATACTTGCTTGAGTAAGCGTCCAATCATGCGCCGGTTGCTGTTCATCGGCAGTGACCACATTAAGAAGGCGTGAACGGTGTTAAATATTTTCATAATCTATGCTTGGGTAATCACGAAGCTTCGTCAGTGCGATCAGAAGCTATGCGCCTCCAACTCCCTGATGGTTGGTCGTATGGATTGATAGTTCGAGCCAGGATTCCTACGATCATCGTTCCGAGTGAGTAATCGCACCTAACGTCGGCATTCGAGTGCACAATGCTATTAGTCACCAATTTAGTGCCAGCCAGAATCTCTGCGCTAGCACCGATTAAGCAGTTATCGCCAATCAGAACAACCTTTAATCGTAAAAACTGAACTGGCACACTTGCAGAGATCTCATAATATTCGCGATCTGTGCCATACGTAGATAAGTCGAAGGAACATGCCGTACTGTTTACCGTTAGGATATGACTTAAAAAAGTACTTGACGGTATTATTGCAAGCTAACACCACTACAAAGCAAACGGCGACGTGATGTTGGGGCGTTTTCAACTAGTTCAATGGATTTTAAGCGCAAGCGCGACCAAGTAAGTAGATCAAAATCGATAAAAAAATAATCCGGCGCCCAGAATAAAGGGCTAACTTTAATACTTCTAGCGCCGCATCCCGCGAGGCAGCGGCTATAGAAGAAACATGCCATTAGCTCTCGTAACCCTGTAAGTGAAAACCATTGAATTCCGCAGGAGATTGACTATTGCTTGACGCGTTCAGCTCATCGACCATTTTGACGCGTCATCCAGTTAAACCATGGCATGGGATAAACATGATTGCTCAGTAAGAAGGCCAATAGCATAACGAGAAACATTGTTACCGCAAAAGCATAAGCGGCTCCGATCGTACCAAAAAATTCAATGAGTAAATAATTCAGAGTAAGGTTGCATAAAAAATTAAACGTTGTAATCAACGACAAAACTTTTGTTCTCTTTACATAAAATATGTAGTCGATGTATGTCAAATACACCGCCATGAATAGATAACCGAGCGTAAGCCAAAATACGTAGTCCATTGACGAATGAAACTTGGCGTCGACAAAGAGACTGTACGCAAGCGGGACTGCTGCATTGAAAGCTACGAAGAACAACAGCGCACAACCAACGATCAAATATGATTTTCTAACCATGGCCTTTCGAGTTTCTTCCCGTTCGACGCTCAGTTGTAAAAAAAGATATGGGGCCCAGGCGCGATTAAAGGCGGAAAGCAATACCAGCATCACGCCGGCCACTTGCGATGCAACGGCGTATTGACCGGCGCCGGTTAACCCTACCATAGCTACTAAAAAAAGGCGATCTGTAACGCGTATCGCATGGCTACCTAATTCGTGCGGAACAAGACCAGCACCAAATCGGAACGCGTCTATCAAAGTATGCCGATCGAATGCACGCACGAAGTAGCCCTCACGCGTGAGCCACACTGCGGCAATCATGGTACCGACCCCAGAGGCAACAGCGATAGCGTACATGCGTCCTTGCCAATGCAACCCTAATGTGACGACAAAAAACAGTGAGAATGCAACAACTGCGACAGAAGAGAAGAACTCAAAATAGGCGTATGCCATCACTCTATCACCCACGCGAAGAATTGTCGTTAAAATCTGCGGAAACAATGACAGGGCTACAAATAACGGCGCTGACAGCACCCACCAAAGTGAAACCCCGATATCCTGGGCGAACAGGAGCGCGCCAACAGCCGCCACGCCGAGCAGGCAAAGAAAGGAGAATATTGGAATGCGAATAACAGAGCTGAAATAGATGCGAAATTCCTCAGGTGTTCGTTTAAAGTATTCGATCGAAAGAACCGCAGTAACGCCCCACACTAGTGGTGGTGTAAAAAAGGTAATCAGTGTCGTTAGCGTTGCGACAATCCCGTATTCCGACTCAGTGAGATAGCGAGTTAAGACAGGCAGAAGGAGCAGCGGCACTGCGCTGGACAGAATGCTGCTAAGCGTATAGATTAAAAATGACTTAGAGAGCTTCACTTGAACCTATTCTTCTTGATGGCTGCCATGTCACTGGCTGACATCATTGCTGGGGAAAGGTCTGAAGCTATACCGACCTACAAAAGGAAGTAGGGTGTCTTTGACCTTGGAAGAGTTAAACTGTTCGAAAAAGATGGGGAATTTTGTATTATTTTTTTTTCTTATTAGAGATTCATCCAACGAATCTACAGAGTTCAAGACATGGACTTGTTCAAGATGAAAAATGTCGTAGTGTGTCAAATAATCAAAATGAGGAAGGATGAATACTTCTACACCAGCTTGAAGAGCTTCATAAACGACGGTGGACTGGATAGCAACTATCGAGCAGGAAACCCTGAGCAGAGGAGCGATTGGTAAGGTAGCGCTCAGCACCTCAACATTAGAGAATACTTTGAGATCAACCCTGATGACTCCCTCGTTTGTTCTTTGATTAGGGTGCAGCTTATACCCGATTTTTCTGCCGGGAAATCTACTAGCTAGTTGTTTAGCATAATCTCTCAGTATATCGTCGTACACGTCGGCTGAAACTACAAGAAAATCGAACTCTGACCCAAGTGTAGACAACAAGGAGTTGTCGGAAACCTGCGCTTTTCCGACCGATATTTTGTTAACTAGCGGCATGAAAGCAGTATCGCTCCAGAAGCAAGAATAGGTGAAGAGATAATCTGGGAGGCTCTGAAGGTGGCTGTAATCGATGTTTTTAGGATAGGAATACGCTGGGTGGACGTAATTGATAAGTCCATGCTGGACTTCGATCAGCGGAATCTTCAGTCGACGCGCGGCAATAATCAACCCTTTTTCGATGCCATTTTGAGTCAGCAGGATTAGCTGCGGCGCGATTCTATTTAAGAGTTTCATGTAAAACTGAATTTCAGGGAAGAACTCGGCAACGCGTGACTGGATCAAATCAATCACTTCAACCCGAGTGCCGAATACATCTTCAACTTCCTTAATGAGTCGCAACAATACAGCGCTGTCAACAACAATGGAATCGTCACGGCGCGGACGCCGGTGGTAATACGTAGGATAGGTATCAATGACGAGCTTTCGTTTATTAAGCAGCTTTGTGATCCCGTCCATCGACTCATCAACGTGATGACCATTGACGATCTTTCTTGGCGCTCGAAAAATCAACACATCGTACATTAAACTTGAGGTGAAAATCGACAAAAGCCAACGCTTTGTAGTACGACGAATGTAGGAGATTGCGCGTACTCCAAGTCGCCTCTTCTCAGTCGTTGGACAACTGATACCGGAAATTTCATAATAAATAAAGTAAAAGACATCATGACGCACTGCATCCCACCATAGAACCCCATCAATGACCTCATCAAAAAGGCAAAGACGCCTTTCAATATCAAAGAACCTATTTGTGTAATCTATGATATTCATCTAGCAAGGTACGGTCTAGCGCCGCATGAAGTTCTTCAAAACCCGCAGACCCACTTCGCCACTTTTCTCGGGGTGAAACTGGCAACCCATCACATTGTCTAGTGCTACCGCAGCCGAAATTGAAATGCCGCCATAGTGGCAATCGGCCAACCTCAAGTCTGCCGAGGCAGGCTCCGCCATGAAGGAGTGAACAAAGTACACTGCGTCTCCAGGTGAAATATTGACAAGCAGCCCATCCTGCCAAGAGTCGCTATGACTCGGAACCACTAATTGATTCCAGCCTATATGCGGTATCTTTTGTGATTGACCCGTGCTTGTCATCGAGGGGATGCTCACGACACGCCCAGGTATCAACCCTAGCCCCTGAGTTGTACCAAATTCGAAGCTATGGTCAAACAACAATTGCATACCCAAGCATATACCGAGCAGTGGAATGCCTCTGGCTGCAACTTGGCGGACTACTGTGTCGAGTCCATTGACCTCTAACGCTGCCATGCCTTCGGCAAATGCACCTACACCAGGAAGTACTACTCGGTCTGCAGAAAGTATTCTTTGGGCGTCAGTTGTAACTATTACTTTCGCTCCACAATGCTCTAGCGCTCGACCGACACTCAATAAGTTGCCCACGCCATAGTCAATCACCGCAACTTCAATCATTGCCGTACTTTCTGACGTTCAAATCAGCATTGCGCGCTGCTGCACGAATTTCGCCAATTGAGGCTCTACCGTAATGAAGTATGTCAGCCATCGCAACAGCATCCGCTGCGCCAGTTTCGACTACATCAACCATGTGTTCTAGCGTTCCCATGCCGCCGCTGGCGATCACTGGCACCGATACCTCAGCTGTCACAGCGCGAACAAGCGCAACATCAAATCCTTTCCGCGTACCTTCTTGATCGACAGACGTCAGCAGTACTTCACCTGCCCCGAGCGCAACGCCGCGTCTGACCCACTCAATGACGTCTAGGCCTGTATCTTCACGTCCATTGTCTGTATAGGCTTCCCACCGCTCGGGGCCAACTCTTTTTGCTTCGATGGACAACACCATGCATTGACTACCAAACCTGTGAGCGATATCTGTAATTAAACTCGGATTGGCCACTGCTGCGGTATTGATAGCAACCTTGTCCGCACCGCAACGCAGTATGTGTGTTGCATCGTCAATTGAGCGAATACCGCCACCTACAGTCATTGGAATAAAAACATCTTTCGTTGCATTTTGGACCATGTCACCTAAACTATTGCGACCATAAAGACTTGCAACGCAGTCAATATAGATAAGCTCGTCAGCACCCTGCTCGTAATATCGCTTGGCGTACTCATTCGGCTGACCGATTACACGCAGTCCTTCAAGGTGAATTCCTTTGATCAGATTTGGCCCTTTGATGTCGAGCCGTGCGATTAGCCTGGTGTTTCTCACGCGGCCTTTCCTACCTCATCCCATGGTGAGTGCCGAAGTTTCCATTCCCCATCGACTACCTTCCAAAGGTGAGGTGAGCGGAACCGGTCGCAGTGGGCCAAAAATTCTTCCCGTGACATGCTTACGTATTCTAAAAACTCACTCTCGTAACGTGCTGGGTATTCCCCCTCATACCGTTTCATAAGCGCAATTGCTTCGTGTTTATCTATATGATGATTACGGATTTCTTGGGCCGAATCCATCATGGCCCGTCCCACGCCGAACTTGATCCAGCGGGTGAAATAGAAGAAACCATCCACCTTGTCGTCCAAGCTGTTGTACTTGGAGTACGTGCCTTCCGTACGGACAGGGTTCGCTTCGAAGCCGGTGTTCTCCACAGCGTAGTAGTAGGCCTCTTGCGGCACCCAACGTTTGAAATATCCTAGGTACTTGAAGTCAATACCTTTACGAGTCAACACCGCTGGGTCCATCGGCAAGTAACTTTTCAAGTCGGCCATTTCTACACCTTCATCAAGGTATTCACCGATTTGCTTGCCTCCGAGATAAACATCACGAATGTCACGTCCGCGTATGTAATCCAGCGAGAAACCTTCGCCCTCACCTTCCTCGGAACCAGCTGCGTAACTTGAAATTTTGTGCGATATCTTTTCACCGTATTCTCCAGGCATCTCACCGTAAAAGATCAGCGGGATGTTCAATTGCGCTGCCATTTTTGCAACGAAAGTCTTTTGACCCAAGATAAACGGTTGGAATGGATGTAACAGATTAATCGTCGCATTGCGAGTTAGCAACCGATGAATCTTGCCATTGGGGGTGTACAGGAAATTATCAAATCCACCAACATGCAGCCACTGCTGAAAATTCCTCCAGCCAATCGCCGTATACAGGTGGGGAGACCATGTCACTGTGAGCGGGTGCATGCCATATTTGTATTTAAGCAGGTGCGACTGCATGGCGCTGTCTTTGCCGCCACTACCACCCACAATGCAGTCATAACTACCGTCGTCACGGCGAAACTTTTCGCACAATTCGACTAACTCCCACTCACGTTCGTCCCAGTCAATCTCACCAGTTTCTTTGAGCATATTGAAACGACAAGCATGGCAAACACCATCCTCGTCAAAACTCAGTGTCGTTTTAGTTGATTCTCTGCTATGTGAATACTCATTGCTCGACATGGGCTGCTGGTTAGACATGTTGCATATTTTGCAGAATTTCACATAACGAGGCATACCATAGAGCACCTCCAACTCCGACTCTGGCCTGGCAAAGCGGGAGAGGTCCACACCGTGGCTAGGTCCAATCTTCATAATACTTCCTCGAGTAATTGTTGTAGGTGATTCAAATGGGCGCGAGCTTACTGCGTGCCCTTTCTAGGTCAGCAGGGCGACCAACATCTAGCCATGGTTCATGCATTGGGTACACGATTGTTCGGGCTTGCGTTTCTCGCAATCGCCCAAACAGAGTTGGCATGTCGCAGTGCTCATTTACACCAATTGAATCAAGCACATTGGGCGCAAGAACATAGATACCGGCATTGATGTGGCTCCGCGCTACAGGCTTTTCATCAAAACCAACGATGTCTACTCCGTTGGTCTTAACTACACCAAAGGGATGCTGCCATTCATACAAGCGCACCGCCATGGTGGCAGAGGCGCCATGTCTGATGTGAAAGTCAAGCAGTTCAGCATAACGGATATCCGTGAGTACATCACCATTGGTAACCAAAAAAGGCTCAGTCGGGCGCACATGCAAGAGGCCCAACGCGCCGGCAGTCCCTAGCGGTTTGCTTTCACGAAGGTATTCGATACTGATATTGAGCTTACTGCCGTCACCAAAATAGTCTTCAATCATGTGACCAAGATAATGAATTGCCAAAACAAAGTGCTTGAACCCCTCTGCCTTGGCGCGTTCAATAATGTGCTCCAGCATAGGCTTTCCGCCAACTGGCAGCAGTGGTTTTGGGCAATCTTCGGTGTGCTCTGCCAAGCGCGTACCGCGACCACCCGCCATGATAACCATGACATTTGGCCTCTTGCTTGGCACAAGCAGTTCGTCCCATAAGTGCAGCCCAACAACAAAACAACCTTCGTCAACCACTGGCAGCTGGTGAACCTTGTTTGCCTGCATTAGCTGCAAAACAGTGTCCCGCCGCCACTGCGGTGGCACCACCAAAGGATCACGATGAATAATGCTTTCAACCGTGCTGCTCATTTCAAGACCGCGCAGCAAACCGCGGCGAATGTCACCATCTGTCAGAGTACCGAGCAGCCGACCATCCGCAGCCACAACAATCACAATCTGAAGTGAGGACTCATCAAGGCAACATATCGCCTGATGTAGGGTGGCTTTAGCCGTGAGTAGCGCCTTGCGCCAGGAATCCGTAGGCATGTTATTTAGGCTCAATATTGTAAAAAGACTTCTTCAAAATATCGGCTAAATCGTGGTTGCGCAGGATTTGTACAATTCTTTGGCTTGCACCTCCGTTACCATAGGGGTTAATTACTGATTGCAAACTCTGCATAAAGTCGACATCGTACAGCTTGCCAATAGCATCGAAAATGGCATGGCTTTGCGGTATACAGTCGATTACGCTTTGCGCTTTTAGCCGACCGCGCTGCCGGTCGCCAATGTTGACGGTGCCTGTTGCCAGACTGGGCGCTTCTGTCAATCCACTGGATGAATTACCAACTATACCGTCGACAAGCTTGACGGTAGATAGAAAACGAAGTTGACCCAGCGACGTATAGGCCCGTGCGTTCATGTGAGTAGCGACAAAATTTTCAACCATACCAATGAGTTCACGGCCACCGTTGTCAGCGTTTGGCATGGTGAAGATTAAGTGCGTTTCCTCACCTAACTTTTCTAACGCAACTAGAAGCTCCGCCATCTGTTGCACGGAGCTTTGGTTTTCTAGCGTCACAGGGTGAAATGTAATTAACAGATTTTTTAGCCCGAGTTTAAAGTCAAGAGATAATTCCAACGCGGCACGATCAAGAAGATGTAAACGCTTAATATTGTCAATGCCAAGGCCACCAACAAGAAAGACTCGGTCGGGCTGCTCGCCAAGCTGAATCACACGCTGGCGGTACTCTTCTGCTGCCGCAAAGTGCAAGTGCGCCATCTTGGTGATGGAGTGGCGTAGTGCTTCGTCGAACGCCCCTTCTGTGGTTTCCCCGCCATGCAAATGCGCTACCGGTATGCGTGCAACCAAGGCGGCTGATACAGCCGCAAATACTTCAAACCGGTCGCCCAGCACCACAATTATGTCGGGCTTTAAATCGTCCAGTGCGTCTGCAAATCCAATCAGCCCCAGCCCCATAGACTTAGCAATGCCTACCGGTGTATCCGAACTGGTCAACATCTCGATCTTACGGTCAATTTGAAAACCGTCTTGCTCAATCTCGTGGTAGGTCAGGCCAAACTCAGGCGACAAGTGCATTCCAGTGGCGATGATTTGCAGCGTCAGCCCTGCATCGTCTTTGATATCTTGCATCACCCAGCGCAAAAGGCCATATTCGGCGCGGGTGCCGGTGATAACGCAGATTTTGCGGCTCATATTTCTATCAACTCGTCTGCAGCAAAGTTGCGTGGTGCAACATGCCCTATAACCTCGTCCCAACGCATGGGCGAGATACCTGTGCCTGGGCGCTTTGTGGTGACGTTTTGTGCAGTGAATACATGGCCAGCCTGGATCGCTTGGCTTGCAACCAGAGACTTGCGAGCTATGGGCTTGTTCCGTGTCTCGCTTGGCGTAAGGCGTTTGATGCCATCACCTAATGCAACCTCAATATTGCGAATTGCGGTCACCATGGCCTTTAGTTCTGCTGGCTCTAAGCTAGCTTGATGGTCGGGGCCGGGCAAGTTGCGGTCTAGTGTGAAATGCTTTTCGATTACCGTCGCACCCATCGCCACTGCGGCAATTGCTACTTCAATGCCCTGCGTGTGGTCGGAATAACCCACTGCGACACCAAAGGCAGCTTGAATGCTTCGCATCGCGCGTAAATTGACCTCTGACATGGGTGTTGGGTATTCGGTGGTGCAATGCAACACTGTGATGCTGGTACGTGGGGTGCCTGCCCGCTCCAAAGTATCAATGGCGGCTTCTATATCGCCCAATGTTGCCATTCCGCTGGACAAAATGGTCTTTTTGCCAAGCCGGCCTATGTGGCGCAGATAAGGCAAATTGGTGATTTCACCCGATGGTATTTTAAAGTGATCCTGGCCAAGTCCAACCAGCAAGTCAATGCTTTCAATGTCAAAACCAGTTGAGAAAAAGCCGATTCTGCGCGTGGCACAGTGCACGATGAGCTGCTGGTGCATAGCTTCAGTAAGTTCTAGGCGTTGAAGCATGTCATGCTGTGACTCCTTGCCATCTGACGTCTGGGTTTGGTAGTCTGCCTTTTTGGCTGTACGGGTGACTTGACGGCTGGCGTTGAAGGTTTGGAATTTGACCAGATCGGCCCCAGCGTGTGCGGCTGCGTCAATCAACTGCCGGGCTAAGTCAAGATTGCCATTGTGGTTAACGCCAGCTTCGGCGATGATGAGTGTTCGCTTGATCATGATGTTTTGTGCCCGGCAATTTGGGTGTTGTTATGCAAGTTGTGAAGAACTGCAATGCCCATACCTACCAAACAACCCTGACCAAGTGACGCACCTTCCTTGATTACGCTTCCGCTACCAAAAAAGCTACCAGATCCGATCACAGTGTTGCCGTTAATGATGGCCCCTGTTGAAATATGGCAATGGTCAGCTACGGTTACATCATGCTCAAGCAGTGCGCGTGTATTGATGATGCAGTTTTTCCCCACGCGGGCACCGGCATTGACTATGGCGCCATGCATCACAATCGTCCCGGCGCCTATGGATGCATGACGAGAAACATAAGCACTCGGCGAGATGATGGTTGGCAATTGAAACCCAAGCTCTACGACCTGCTGGTATAGCCGGGTGCGATGAGCAGGCGTTTTAACTTGACCCAATGTGATCAGTGCGCACGAAATGGTTTTGGCCAGCTCTGGCAAATCGGTATCTGTGCCGATCACGGTATAACCAAGATGATGGTCATTCACCTCGTCTGGCATGCCGATCAGCCCAGCAATCTGGTAAACACCATTCTGCTCGATGACATCGATACACGCATGAGCGTGGCCACCGGCACCAATTAAGATGAGAGCAGGTTTGCTCATCGGGCTACAGTACCAAGGCTAGAACTGCTCGGGATATTGATCACTCGCTGCTCTAGCGATTCGGCCACTGGCAAGGGTGCACTAGGCGAGTTGGCATACATGGACAGGCGGTTCATCAGCGCCCAGATCGGGCGCGTCATCAGGCCTGCGTCGTTGGTCGCAGCCAATACGGCATCGCGTTGCTCGGCGTGTGCTGTATCTAGCAGCAATGTCTGCAACCAGTAGTTGCTACTGGAACCAGCTGGCTCGGCAACTAGGTGCACACCAGGCACATTGGAAAAAGCTACCTGATACTGTTCAAACAGGCGGCGCTTATCGCGCAAGAAACCTGGCAACTGCTCAAGCTGTGCACAACCCAAGGCGGCATTCAGGTTGGGCAACCTGTAGTTGAAACCCACCTCGTCATGCACAAAGTTCCAGCGATGGGGCACCTTGGCTGTAGTTGTGATGTGTTTGGCTCGCTTTCCCAAATCAACATCATTGGTCAGGATGGCCCCACCGCCGCCTGTGGTGATCGTCTTGTTGCCATTAAAACTCAAGATGCCCATTCGCCCAAAAGTACCAGTGTGCTGCCCGCCCACGGTGCTGCCCAGGGATTCGGCGGCGTCTTCGATCAATTGCAAGTGGAAATCATGTGCTATCGCCAAAAGAGCATCTATATTGACCGGATGTCCAAAAGTGTGCATAGGAACCATGGCACGGATGACTCGGCCGGTTTTACGATTGACACATTGACCTTTGCGCATTTCGGTAATGGTTGACAGATATTCATGTAAGGCGACTGCATCCATGCCGAGCGAGCGCTCTTCGCTGTCAACAAAATGTGGAGTTGCCTGGCAATAGGCCACCGCATTGGCTGTGGCGATGAAAGTGAGTGCTGGCAACAAAACCTCGTCGCCAGCTTCGACACCAGCCAAACGCAGGGCTACATGCAGTGCGGCAGTGCCGTTGACCACGGCAACTGCCCGTTTGGCGCCAGTGTAATTCGCCAAGTCTTCTTCAAAACGGTCAACAAACTTGCCTACAGACGACACAAAGGTTGAATCAAGGCATTCCTTTAAATAGACCCATTCGTTCCCATTAAAACGGGGCTCATGCAAGCCCAGTGTTCCGCCCCCCACTACAGACTTAACGGCGCGGACTATTTCCTGCGGCAGATTGCGGTTCGTATCCATGACGCTTAGATGTTATACGTATCAGCCTTATAGGCGGAAAAATTTGCAGATTCGCGAAACCATGCAATGGTCTCATTCAAACCACGCAAAAAACCTTCACGGTTACCGTATTGTGGCTGCCAGTTCAGCAGTTCGCGCGCCTTGGTATTCGACGCCCAAAGGCGTTCGACCTCGCTCTTTTCGGGCCTCAGACGTTGATCGTCGGTGATGATCTCGATAGACGCGCCCATGGCCTCAGCAATCGCGCTGGCAGTGTCCCCAATAGTAATCTCGAAATTGCTGCCAATGTTGATCACTTCACCGATGCAACGACCTGACTCCAGTGCTGCGATGAAACCAGCGACCGTATCAGCAACGTAGTTGAAGTCGCGTGTAGGAGACACGGCACCGAGTTTTATTTGCCGCTGTCCGTTGGCGATCTGGGTGATGATAGTCGGGATCACCGCCCGGGCTGATTGGCGAGGGCCGTAAGTGTTAAATGGTCGCAATAACGTTACCGGCGTGCCAAACGATGAGTAGAAAGACATGGCGATTTGGTCCGCACCAATCTTGCTTGCCGAATAGGGTGACTGACCTTGCAATGGGTGGTCTTCAGTAATGGGTACAAAGCGTGCAGTGCCATAAACCTCGCTTGTTGATGTTTGCACTACCTTGCTCACGCCCAAATCACGTGCCGCTTGAACAACATTGAGCGTACCCTTAATGTTGGTATCAATATAGGTGTCTGGTGAGTGGTATGAGTATGGGATGGCAATCAGCGCGGCAAGATGCAGCACAGCATCGCAGCCTTTCATGGCAGTGCGAACGCCGTTGGGGTCGCGAACGTCACCAGCAAACACTTCGAACTTTCCTCTGACATCCGCAGCACATCGGTCTAACCAACCCCAAGAATTGAAAGAGTTGTAGAGTACAAAAGCCCGAACATCGTAGCCAACGCGTACCAATGCTTCAGTAAGGTGCGAACCAATAAAACCGTCGGCGCCGGTAACTAATAATTTTTTTTTCATAATGATTCTTTCAATAGGAGTTCTGCAAACCTCCAGTCAAGCGGCGTATCCAAATCGACAGAACGTTCTTTGGGCATAACATAGGCCAGCGTTTCAGCACCCACCAAGCTGCCACTGCCACGCAGCCAATTGGCATCTGCGAAGTACATCGCACCGTTGAGGGCAAAAACTGATGGGAGGTCTTGCCGACGCGCGATAGGGGCAGCATCAACAAAACGAGTCATTGTTTGATCAGCATTTTGGCGGTACGTCCAATAAGGATGGATGCCTGCTTCGGTAAGCGATACTACTGATGGCGCTTTTTTCTGAGATACTAAATTCAAACATCCATCAATATCCTCAGTAGTACGCAGTGGAGATGTCGGTTGCAGCAATAACACTGAATCGTATTGAGGCAATTGGTCGAGTGCGTGTAGAACTGGGTCTAAACCTGGTGTTTGGTCTTGTGCCAATTCTGCTGGGCGCATGAAAGGTACTTGAGCCCCAGCTTGCCGAGCAACTTCAGCAATTTCAAGATCGTCCGTACTGACTACCACGGCACTGAGTAATGAAGACCGCAGTGCAGCCTCAATCGTCCAGACAATCAATGGCTTACCAGCAATCATTTTTATGTTTTTGCGTGGAATACCTTTTGATCCACCTCGGGCGGGGATTAATGCAAAGGTGTTCATAGTGCAGTCATTTTGATGGCAAACTTAATAGTATGAATCGCTTCAAAACTAGTGGTAATTTGCAGAGGTAATCCACGACTGCTGGGCCGACAGCTATAGGGCGGTCGGAATCATGGATAAATAGGGTGTTAGTGATGTCCTGGATTTCGCTGGTGCTAACGGCGATGGCTGGTCAGTTTCACGCTGTAGCGCTTCAATTTCCCCCCGCAGCTTTTCATATTTAACCATCGCGCGTTGCAAGAAGCGCCGGGTCAGCACAGCCTTTTCAGCGACACCATTGAGGATAAGCTGGTAGGCGTAACTCCGTTTGTCAAGGTTTGTGTTGAACTTGCCCATCTTGATCCAGCCCTTTTCCACCAAGCCATTCAGGAGCAACTTGATGGTGCTGACCTTGATGGCCACTTCTTTGGCCAAGGTGCGTTGGGACACTCCAGGGTTTTCCTGGTTCACTTTGAGCGTCCAAAACAAGGTTTCGTGGTTCGCACTCTGGCGGCGGGTGATCATCGAGTAAATTCAGTCTGACAAGTTATGGGAGCTGAAAACAAGTAAATTCAGAATAGCTACCGCAGTCAGTGATCGCCCAAATGGACGTGTGACAGGTTGGCCGGTACGCGCTATCTTTATGATTTTTTATGAGTTTAGCCAAGGATTTACCCCATTTGGTGCGGTGCAAAAAATAGTTTCTCCCAAGGCGACCGCCACATCTAGATTTACCCCTCTGTGCTGAGTAGCGTCGCGCCCATTTGCTGCTGCACGGCTTCTTCCATGTTGACGGTGAGGGCTCCCTTAGCTCCTCGCTATAAAGTGAGGCGTTTGCACTGGCAATCCAACAACTTTCACCCCGCTGCCCCCAACTGATTCGCCCTCGCAGTTCGCAACGCGCCAGGTTTTGACAACTTGCATCCTAATGGCAGTAGCAGCCTTAGAAACGGCAGGTTCTGCTTTCCGACTCCTGTCTTCCGCGAATGACTGCAACACCTCTCATTCGGCGCCTCACCCCCGCCGCAACCAATCCCCCAGCCGCTCCACCCCTTGGGTCAACCTTGCTAAGTCTTTGGACGCAAAGCACCAGCGCAGCCAGCCCGCCGCCTCAGGCGCAAAAGCGCTGCCGGGGGCCAGGCCCAGACCGGCCTCACTCACCAATCGTTTGGCGGTGACCAATGAATCGCTGTGGCCGGGTAGCTGAAAGAAGGCGTACATGCCGCCCAAGGGCAGCGCCACTTGCACGTCGGGCAGGGTGCGCAGCGCGGGGATTAGGGTGTCGCGGCAGGTTGTGAGGTGGGCGACCACGCGGGGTGTGACCTCGTCACGGCGCGCCAAGGCCACGATGCCTGCGCGCTGGGTGAACACGCTGGCGCAGGAGGTGTTGAACTCCACCAGCTTGCCCATGGCCGCCGTCATTTGCGGCGGCATCACCAGCCAGCCCAGGCGCCAGCCGGTCATGAGGTAGCTCTTGGAAAAGCTGTGCACCACCACCAGCCGGTCTTCGGGCTCGGCGATGTCCAAAAAGCTGGGGGCGCAGGCATTGGCGCTGGGGGCGTAGTAGAGGTTTTCGTACACCTCGTCGGCCAAGATCCAGGTGCCGGTGCGACGGCAGTGCGCCAGGATGGCGCTTTGTTCGTCACGGCTCAGGGTCCAACCGGTGGGGTTGTTGGGGGCGTTGAGGATCAGCAGCTTGGTGCCGGGCGTAATGCTCTCCAGCAGCCGGGGCAGGTCCAGCGTCCAGGCGCCCGCATTCGGTCCGGTACTTTGCGGCGTGAGCGCCACGGTGCGCAGCTGCGCGCCCATGATCAGCGCCTGCGCCGTGAGATTCGGCCACACCGGGGTAACGGCCACCACCTCGTCAGCGGCGTCCACCAGCGCCTGCACCGCCAGCATCAGCGCATTGACGCCGCCGGTGGTCACGGCGATGCGCTCCATGGCGATGGCCGTGGCGCCGGGATGGCTGGCGTGTTGGGCCGTCATGGCGCTGGCAATGGCGTGGCGCAGCTCGGGCAGGCCCAGGTTGTGGGCGTAAAAAGTTTCACCGCGCTGTAGCGACTCTATGGCGGCTTGGCGGATGAAGTCGGGCGTGACCTCGTCACTCTCGCCAAACCAAAAGGCCAGCACGTCGCTGCGGCCCAGGCCGGCGTTGGCCACTTCGCGGATTTTGGATTCTTCGAGGTTTTGGATGGTGTGGCGCATGGGCGTGAGCTTGGAGACTAGGCAAAAAGGGCCTGGTACTGCGCGCGCAGCAGGTTTTTTTGCACCTTGCCCATGGCGTTGCGCGGCAGCTCGGGCACCAGCACGCAGTGCTTGGGGATTTTGAAGTTGGCCAATTGGGTTTTTAAAGCGGCCACAATGGCGCCGGGCTGCGGCTGCGCGCCGGGCTTGGCAATCACCAGGGCCACGCCCACCTCGCCAAAGTCGGGGTGCGGCACGCCGACCAGGGCGCTTTCGGCCACGCCGGGTAACTCGTTGATATAGCCCTCGATCTCGGCGGGGTAGACGTTGTAGCCGCCGCTGATGATCAGGTCCTTGCTACGCCCCACGATGTGCACATAGCCGCGCGCGTCCACTTGGCCCACGTCGCCGGTTCTAAAGAAACCATCGGCGGTAAATTCTTCCGCCGTCTTCTCAGGCATGCGCCAGTAGCCGCCAAACACATTGGGCCCGCGCACCTGGATGCCGCCGATCTCGCCGACCGCGAGGGGCGTGTCGCCGTCGCCTGCCACGCGCACTTCCACGCCACGCAGGGGAAAGCCCACGGTGGCGCCCCGGCGCTCGCTTTGCTTACCAAAGCGCGCGTCTGCCGCGTAGGGGTTGGAGGTGAGCATCACCGTCTCGCTCATACCGTAGCGCTCCAGGATGGTGTGGCCGGTGCGCGCCGTCCATTCCTTGAAGGTTTCCAGCAGTAGCGGCGCGGAGCCGGAGATAAACAAGCGCATATTCCGGGTCGCAGCAGGCGTGAGCCCCGGTTCGGCCAGCAGGCGCACATACAGCGTGGGCACGCCCATAAACACGGTGGCTCGCGCCATGTGCGCCAGCGCCGTCTTGGGGTCAAACTTGGCCATCCAAACCATCTTGCTGCCGTTCAGCAGCGCGCCGTGGATGGCGACAAACAGGCCGTGCACATGGAAGATGGGCAAGGCGTGGATCAGCACATCGCCCGCCTTCCAGCCCCAGTAGTCCTTGAGCACCTGCGCGTTGCTCAGCAGGTTGCCGTGGCTGAGCATGGCGCCCTTGCTGCGCCCGGTGGTGCCGCTGGTGTAGACGATGGCCGCCAGGTCATCGGCCTGGCGCTGCGCCACAGCGTGCACGTCGCTGTGCATCGCAGCGCGCTCCAGCAGGCTGCCGGTGCGGTCATCGTCCAGCGTGAACACATATTGCGTGCCCGCCTTGAAGGCGATCTTGCTCACCCAGCCAAAGTTGCGGCTGGCGCACACCACCACGGCGGGCTCAGCGTTGCCGATGAAGTAGTCCACCTCGGTGCTTTGGTACGCGGTGTTCAGCGGCAAATACACAAAGCCCGCACGCAGGGTGGCCAGGTACAAAACCATGGCTTCGACCGACTTTTCGGTGTACGCGGCAATGCGGCTGCCAGCGGGCAAATCGAGCGACTGCAACAGGTTGGCCACCATGGCGGTGGCGCGGTCCAAGTCCCGCCAGGAGTAGTGCAAGCCGCTGTCCGTCTCGACGGCAGTGGCGTCCAAATCAGCGGGAAAGGCCGCGCGCAGGGCGG
>Ga0209084_1001339_pt1 | contig 20894 bp, 30 predicted proteins | sample C_130820_MF_Meta_FD_187309 | JGI IMG/M metagenome (GOLD analysis project Ga0209084, IMG submission 187309) | Freshwater microbial communities from Lake Croche, Canada to study carbon cycling - C_130820_MF_MetaG (SPAdes) (version 2) | ecosystem: Environmental > Aquatic > Freshwater > Lake...
TCCAAAAGAAGGTGGCGGAACATCGCCTTCGACATTAGTTCAATTAGCAGCATCTTCATTACCTCCGATTGATCCTAGTTTTTACAATATTATCAATGAACAAGTTGTAGCAGGAATACCAGTACCAGCAAATCAACACGGTGGTAATCAAAATTATTACAAAAATAAATATTTAAAGTATAAAGCAAAATATTTAAAGTTAAAGAATTATTAAAAATCTTAGAAATTTTCATGAAAATCAAATGTACGTTGATCTTCATTAATCTTCTTGTATGCGGTGATTGTATTTGGTGTTGCTATTTTTTTATAATGTGTGTAATTAGTATCTAAATATTTTGTTACTTTGTTCATACCTCTTTGAATGGTATCTGATAAAACAATAATTCCGTATACTTCTAATATTTGATCACACATAAAAAAGTCTACAAGTGCGTGATCAAATGTATGCCAACCATCAATTAATATAAAATTAAATTTCTTTTTTTCTTTAATTAAAGTTGGAATATATAAAAATCCTTCATCTTCGATAAGCTTATGATATTTTTCGCGTTTTAAGTTAGAAATTAAATCCATTCCCATATTATTAAATTGCTTACGTTGGTATGGATCGATACTTGTTAAACATCCTTTACCAATACTTTCTAATGCAGAAGTAATATATAATGCGCCAATACCATATCCCATACCAATTTCTAAACATTTTTCAAGTTTATTTTCTTTAATAATATTGTAAATAAATTTTCCTTCTTGTGGTCTAACAGCATTTTTAATTTCTTCATTTGATGATGTTGTTACATTTAAATTTTCATATAATAATTCATCAATTGATGAGTAATCACTTAGATTAATGTAACTGTTAAGATGTAAATAATTCATATAACGGAAATAATTATCGTAGTTATTATCAGATAAATATTTATACATATTATAATTAAATTCAATTTTGTTATAAAAATATTTTGAAAAATCATCTAAATGTTCAACTTTAGAGAAAGATACTTTTGATATATTATCTAAGAGTGATCCAAGTTGTTCAAAACTAATTTTAGGATTAAATTCAATAAGAGCGATGTATTGGTCATATACTGTAATTCTATTGAATAATAATAATGCGATATACATTAATTTTATGGTATTTTTATTGAATCCAAAATTATGAATAACAATTGAACCATTTGTGCTTAAGCAATTAAAGAAAGATAAAAATCTTATATAATTTACTTTTTCTTGATATTTAATTCTTTCGGGAATTGTTAAATCTTTAATTTCATCATATTTATGCCATAAACTTGCTAAATATTTATATTTCTTTTTACAATTATATAATCCGTTGTTAATATGAATATCAAATGGTCTATTTTCATCTGGATTAACTTGTAAGTAGTGATAATTATCATAATCAGTTGTATTAAAGTTAAAGAATTTTAATAGATAATCTAAAATTTTTCTGTCTCCATCCATCATTGCTAATTCTTTTATTTTTTCTTTTTTGATGTCTCTTCTTAATAATCTAATAGTTTCTTGTAATTTAAGAATTTTATCAAGAGTATCATTCCAGTAATAGGTATCTTTTTCTTCTATTTTAAATGTAAAATCGTATCTATCTAAATTAAAAAATATATCTGTCTTCATAATATAATTAAATATATTAAAAAATTGATATTTTAATATTATATTGATTTATAAAATAATATTATAATAGATATTAAAATGCGTGTAGGTATATTAACGTTGTATTCACCAGTGCCATCTTTTGTTGGTGATAATGAAAATATCGCGCAATTTCAAAGAGTTGAAACATGGTTAAATAAAGAACCACATTTTCGAAGTGTTGTATATGATATTTTAACAAATTATAAAATATCAGATATTGTAAAATTACAATGGTATTCTCAAATTGGAGATACTCTATGGTATTTAGAAGGAATTCCAATACCAAGCGGTATTCAAAAACTTGCCATGTATTTAGAATTTGAAATAAATAAGATAATAAATTCCTTCTTTACAATTGGTACTCGTTTTCATAAAGCTAATTTAGCAAATTGAATTGCTGATGGGTTATCCTTGGAATATTTGGGATAAGAATGGCATTGGCTAACATATTGATTTATAATATTTATATCTACATCTAGATGTTGTATAAAATAATATAAGTCTAATGCTGGATCATAAATATTATTATCTAATACTTCCCATCTATATTCGTTTGGTTTATATGTTCTTTTATTTGCGAGGGATTCGGTATCATAAATTGAAAACATATTTCCATTCATTTTATGAATACCAGATGTTGCAAAATCAATTAAGATAGGAATATATCCAAACGTTTTTAATGTATATTTTTTATTATCTAACGTATATTCAATTAATTCTTTTGAGGTTGGTCTAAGGAGAATATTTCTTGGTAATAAGTCATTATGCATAAAATTAAATTTGTCTTGTAATATAGCGAGTATCATAAATAATTGGCGACAAATACCGTCTATAATGGTTATATCTTTTTGTTTTATTAATTGTTCGAAAGTTAAGATAGTGTTTTCCATTATAATAATTTGTGTTTTACTGTTGAAATAATAATTAATAATTTTTACTATATTATTTGGTAGTTCTTTGCGTAAGATATTGTTAATAAGAATTTCTTTTGGGAATTTACCTAATAATAAACTATTATTGTTGATAATATATTTCTTTTGATCGGTTATTCTGGTGTCTATTTTAATAAATATATCATTGTTATAATATAATTTAATTTTACGTCCGGAATAGTTGAGTGTTTTTAAACCTTTGGTAAGTTTTGATTGTATTGTTTGTAATTCATTATCAGAAATATAATGAGAGAATATTTTATCTAATATAGCATTTTCTATCATTTACTATATACTTATAAAAAAAATATTAATTTATTCTTTATAGGTATAAAATTTATTATTAGGATTATAGATGGAATGTTTTTCCATAAATTCCAAAAGTGTTTTTTTATCACGTTTTAATGTTAAAATATGTTTATAATTAAATTCGTGATTTTTAATCCATTCATCTGGATTGTCAATAATAACATCTTCTATTTCACGTTTTACAGTTGGATAAAGAGCTAACTCAGGAGGACCAGAAACTCCACGATTATCGGGAACTAAATGAATATATTTCTTTTTTTCATTATCATTTAATACTCCATGTTTTAATTCTTTTTTAAATTTTTTGGAATCATTTTTTGTTATTGCTACCCATCCCATAACATCTGGATATTCTTTTAAAAATTCATCAGTAAAACAAGGATCATATGGTCTACCTTTAATACATTGGGATTTAATAGTATCACATGTTGTTAAAATAGAACCAGTTGTTTTTGATCCTCTATTATAAATAGAATTATTTATCATTGATAAAATTTTAATGTCTTTTGTGGTTATATAAATATGTAAATCTTTAAAGTCTTTAAACCATTTTGGAATTCCGTCAACTATAAATGGGCTAAAATAAAAGAATACATTCAATGATGCAGAAATACAATGTTTTCCATCAAATGGAACACCAACAAAATCTGTTTGAGGATCTTCAACGACTCTAAATAATAAAGTTCCTTTTGGTAAAACGATAATAGATTTTTCGTCAAAGGGTTCATTTGTATTAGAATTAATTTTACCGCCAATCATGGAATTATTTTTGAGAGCTAGATATTTATTTTTATACTTGAGATATTTGTGATAATAATTCTCCATACTTTTAATTATAAAATATATCTAGACAATTATAAATATATTTTATTTCGTCTATTTCATTTATTTCGTTTATTTCTGTAGAAGTTGTATTATCAATGGGAATCATTGTTTCTAATTCAGTTTTGGATAATTGAGTGTTACCAATAATTTTTTTAATAAAGTCGATAGTATTGGGATTATTTAAAGTATTTTTAATTAATTTTAAATTTTCTAAACTTCCTGTTATAGTATTGATATGATTTTCAAAGAAATATTTTCCTTTTTCAATTAACACAGGATATAATGATACACTATCTAAACCAACAATTCTATTAATTGCTATAACAGGTGCATTAATTGGTTCAAGATGAATATCATATTTAATATATTGTGGTTTCTTTTCGTCTAATATAAATGTTATTTTATCATTTTTTAGATTACGGGGATATATTAATGGAATATTTTCTTTACCATCTGATATCGAATTATTTAGGAATTTATCTTTATGTTTTTCTTTGAATTGATTCCATACAATATTACCAGTTTTAACGATACAATTCATGTTATTAATAAATGTTTTATCAATTAAAAATTTATTAATTTCATTATATTCTGTTGAAAATATTGTTGTTGTTCCGATATTTACTAAGTATTTTTTATCTTGAACTTCATTTTGTTTTCTTTTTATAATTTGAAATATCATTGTTTTTTGTGAAGCATCTTCGAATAAATCAGATGATAATTTTATAATCCTTTGGATATTACAATATTTCATAATATATTCACGTGTTTTTTCAAAGTATTTTGAAGATAATAAACTTGTTGGAATTACAAAACATAATATACCATCATCAAACAGTTCATCAATTCCTTTTTTAATAAATAATGAATAAATATTTGGACGACCACTAATAACATCGTGAAATATTTCTTTTTCTTGTTTTGACAAATCAATTTCAAAATATGGTGGATTTCCTATAATTTTATGAAATTTTGTATCAAATTGTTTTGTTAAATAATTATCATTAAATAATTTATATTTTTTATAATCATTTTTTGATGAATCAAATATTTCTTTATCTTTTTCAACACCATATATATTTTTATGTTTCATTTTAATTAGTTCATCAAAAAATTGACCAGTTCCATATGAAGGTTCTAGAATAATATCATTATTAGTAAAAGGAATATTATTAATTGTTTCCCGAACGATATTAGTAGGGGTCATATATTGTCCTTCTTTTTTTCTATTTTCCATTTTAGCATTTTTGTAGAAATTTACAGTTCTATCATTTAATGACATGTAGTAATAATGTAGTAATAATATATTGATATATTTATATAATATTATTTATATTCAATTTTTAAATAATAAAAAATTGACATTATAAATACTTAAATTGATATCAATTATATTATACAAATGTTGACTATACCAATTAAAAAAGATATTGATTGGTTTTATAAGATTCCCAAGAAAGCAGAAAACGATTTATCAAATAGTATTCGAGAGAATATATTGTTGTTTATATTTAACAGAGAAGAATCAGAATTAAATGAATATATATCCGACCCAATATACGGTATTAAATGGAAAATATTAATAAAAGAATGTAATAAAGTATTAAATAAAATTATTATTAAAATAGAAACAGAATTAAAATTAAAAGGTAATTATGACTTTGATGTTATAAAAATTGGTGGAAGAAAGAATAATGATTTTACATTAAAGATATATCAAGATGATAAAGAAATATTTTTAAAGAAATTAGAGTTTAAGTTTAATACGAATAAGATTACAAATATACCTGAAGTAGTAAGTTTATATGAAAATAATGTTGAATATAATGGTATAAAATATAATGAATATTTTTATGATAACATTATATTAAAATTAATTATTGAATATCCCGAATTAGGTTCAATAACAAAAGAAGAATATTTAAAGCATATTAATACATCAAATGATATATCAAAATATCCATTTTTTAATAAATTAGAAAATATTAGAGAAAAGGATCCAAAGAAATTTGATAAGAAATATTTTTACACTTCTTTAGATGAATATTTAAAATTATCAAATGAATGTCCTTTTAAGGTTGATAACATTCGTGATAAAATAAAAGAAAAAGTAATGGATAAAGAATTTATAATGTGGAAGCCAGATATAAATAATATAAATAATTCTAAATTTTATAATGAAAGATTGGATGAAAATTTAGATAATTTAAAATTTGAATGTATTGTGGGTTCAACAACAAAAAATACAATAATATTATCAACTGAAAATATTAAATTTCATTGTTTATTAAGATGGAAAAATCATAATTGTATTAGAGGTACGGCGTGGCAAATATCTGTTAAATGATTTATAGATTTATTTATAAAATAGTATATGCCAGTATCAGAATTTGATTTAGTAAAAGCAGGGTTAAAAGATTTTAAAATGGATGATTTAAATATTAGTCGTCATGCTAAAAAAAGATGTCGTGAAAGAGGGATACCGTTAGAAGATTTAAGGAAAAATAGAGGAGAATATGGAACTGCGATAGTTCGTGGACATACAGTTGTAACTGCAATTCCGAATACATTTGGACAACAATTTTCTGAATTTATCCCAATTAAAGATAATGGTGAAATAGTTAATTCATCACCTATTGTTAAAAAACACAAGGATACATTATTTAAGGCAACTATTATTTGTATAAAAGAAATGATTCCACGTATGATTGGAAAACATCATAGTTATGTAAATAAATTACAATCATATATTGAAGGTAATATACATTCTCCTAAAAAAGGTGAGAATGTTTTTAAAATCATTACAAAGAATTTAGATGATGCTATTTTTATGTGGAAATTGATGGATGCAATAATGAAACATTCTCAACAAATGAAAGAGCCTTCTGTACCACAAGTAATAGATATTTATAATCTTCCAGAAAAAATTTCTAATTCAAGAAAAGTAAAAATGGAGATTGAATATAATGTTTCTATGGTTGAAAAAGGAAGTTCTTTATTTATAATATCATCAAAAAAGAAAAATGTTAGTAAAGTGATAGATAAACTTGATTTAATGTATCAAGAATATAGGTCTAAAATTGAAAAATAATTATTCTATTTAAATATATAATAATATTTTAAAGCGAGGACTATTTTAAATGACACGATTAAAATATTCTAAAATATAATAATTACATATAATTTATATCAATATATCTACCATAATTATCACTATATTTTGGCCCAGGTTGCATTTTGAAATATAATGAACTATTAAATTTTGTTTCATCACCATGCATTTCTATTAAATTATATGGTTCTAATATTAATTTACAATTATCTTTTGTTATATTTGAAACCCAATATTCTTGATTATTTCCTTTCATAATCCATTTTTCTCCTTCTTTTATATATTCTCCAGGAGTTTTTATAATTGTAACAATATTATAATCCTGTGTATAATATCCAGTAAACCATAATAATATATTTTCTTTTATCGGATGATGACCTAATACAACCTTATAAACCATATTAGTATCTTTAGTAAAATATACCATTAATAAAGCAGTACACCCTCCTAACCCATAAGTCATCATTGGTTTAAATTCAGGAGATATAATAGATTCTTTAACTTGATACATACTAGAAGTATTACATCTATCTCTATGTTCGGGACTTGTCACTAAATGGAAACAAGCTTGACATATTAATGTTCCACCATATTGAATTTTTAAATTTAAATATTTTTTTTTATATTTTAAATATTTTTCTTGAATCGACATTAATATATATATATATATATATATTAATTTTAATTGTGTCATTTAAAATAGTCCCCGCTTTAATATTATTAAAAATTGAAAAATAAAATGTTAATAGATTCTATTAGATTTAATTATTCTACTCGCCATCTTCGTCACAACTGATAAAATGGCGTCTCTTGCAGAGTTCATCGCGAGGGTTCCCTCGCACATCAGCGATGTGGTTCCTCAGTCCAAGTTGACCGAGATCTACAACAAGTACACTCGCGTCACTAGGGTTATTCTCGGCTGCCTTCTGATGTCCACGCTTCCAACGGACAGTCAGCGCTTCCTCATGCTGGAGAAGGACATGAATATCCTCCAGTTCGAGACTGGAGAGGCCATCAACCCGCAGACGGAGGTGTTGGTCGAGGAGTACAAGCGTCAGATGTTGGCGAGCAAGGACAGGCTGACACTATCAATACTTGCGAAGTACTCAATGATGATGTCGGAGGAGATCTTCGAAGAGAAGGAGAAAATCATCAAGTTGCTCCAAGACATGCCTCATTTGGACGGATGATGGTTTCAAGCGCTGTAATCATGATCTGTAGAGATTCAGTGAAAAGTAACTTTTTATATTTATAAAAAGTATATTCAAATTATAAGAATTTAATATTAATTATAATATGAGGCGCCCGCCATCTTATAGTGATTCATATGTTGTTTTATCAAAAGATTCACATCACCAATTATCACCATTAGTTATTAATCATCCAGAAAATAATGATGAAGATATTGGAATAATAATAGATAATTCAATAGTAGAGGAACCCAGATATTATAAAGTGATTAGATTTATAATAAAGTGTAGTCTACATATATTTTTCATATCTATATTTGAGACAATATTTTATTTTATGTATGTTAGTAAGAGTGAAGATATTGGAATACTTGGAACTGTGAATACGTATTTTTTGCCATTAATAAATTCATGTGGGAATTGGACAAATATAACTCGTTCATTAGTGTTAGATATTTTGGAGTTGGAAGTGAATAAAACTACTCTTGATACTATTGGAAATAATGCTCAAAAAAATCGTCTAAATCATAATAATGATTTATTAGTATTATCTGTGATATATTCAGTAGTATGTTTTATAATATTTTGCTTGATGAGTTTAGTAGTATATTTAAAAAAAATAAAAATAGAATGGAATAAGATGTTATTTGAGAATATATTATTTGTATTTATGCTTGGATTATATGAATTTTTCTTTTTTAGGACAGTTATATATAAGTATTCTACTATATCGACGGATGAGATAAATCAATATTTAATAGATGATGCAACTCAATGTTTGAAAAATTGAAATTACAATAATATAAATATATTATTATAATAATATGAAAATGCGACTGGCTCCAATAACTGAGCTAATTGAAGAAGATGATCCATTTCTAGAAAATTCTATTGCTGTTTTTGGAAATGATTTTGCTAAATATGAAAAACAATTTTCAAAATGGTTATCTATTTCTGAAAAAAGTATAAAATCAGAGGTTGTTAAAGTATCTTCCTTCAAATGTCAATTATTGATATTGGCATATCCAATTAGTAAAGCAAAATTTAATGGTGAAATTTATATTAATGATAAAATTTATGATATAAAATTTAGTAGAAATATTACTTTTGAAAGGGTATTAAATCCAAATATAATATATAATTGTAGATTAGAATTGTCTCAACAAATATTTATTAGTAACTTAGATGAAATTGGAAGACAAACAAGATTTATATTATGTAATCATGGTAGAGTTGTTGCGGTTGGTAAAATTAAACTATAAGTCTCATCAAATTGTAATTTTTTTCTTTATAATTTATTTTTTTGACGTAATAGAAGCCATTAGATTCATAGCATTTAATTGCTGGAATATTATCATTATCAACTTCTAATTCATATGTATGAATATATTTTTTAGTAATTTTAATAATATATGCTAGCATATTTTGACAAATTTTTTTATTTCTATATTTTTCTGATGTATACACCATATTAAAATATCCGTATTTTTCATTTAAATAGTAATAGAATCTACATAGACTGATTATTTCTTTATTATTGTATATAATAAAATATACAAGTTGAGAATCAGGTCTGTATGTGATATATTCTTTAACTAAATTAAATATTTTAAATTGTTGATTTCTGTATATTCTAATATTAGTTTCTAACATTTCTGCGAGCTTTTTGTCATGTCTTATAATATCAATTAGAATATCTGTATCAAAAATTTTGAATTTATATATAATATTATTTATAGTAATATTACCGTCTTTTATAATTTTCATTATATATTATGTTTATATAATATATATATGCCAACTCTTTCTGAACAACGTAAAGAAAAAAGTGATTTAATGACTGGAGGATATGTATTATTAGGAATACCAACAATATATTTAATTTTAATTACAGTATTAAATTATTTTAACTATCATTTATCAATTATCGATAACATACCTATATATTATCCATTAACTCTTGTATTGATAGGTTCTATATTATATTTAGTAGGTAGATTTAAAAAGATTTCAGAAGCATAAGTTTATTTTAATTAATAAAAATATTAATTAAAGTATATATATGGAAGTTTTAAAATGTCCTAAATCAAGAGTATTAATAAATATTAATTCATCAATCAATCTAATTGTTCATGGACAAGGAGTATTTATATTTGATAACTCAGATAATACAAAAGAATGTTCATTTGCATTTTACAATAAAGATAAAACAGATGGTTTGATTGTTAATTTTAAGACACAATCGATTACTGTTAATAGAGTAGGAGTTCTTGAACCATTATTAGATAAAAATAATAAAGATGGATTATCAACATTACATGGAGCATTTTATTGGTTTAGTTTAGATTCTCAAAATCAACAATTATATGCTGGAGTTGGTGAAGCAAGAATGGAAACAGTCGTATATCAATATAAATATATTAAGGATGCGGGATGGGAACAAAATAAAAAATTTTTAGAAAGTTTAGTAACTATAGAAGTATCAAAAAGTAGTACATCATTAAATCAAATTAGATTATTGAGAGATCCTATAACATTAAATATTCCTTTAGTTGTTAAAAATACACATGAGTTGACAATTGATGATATTGCAAAAGGAACATATTTACCTAAAGCAAATTTATCATTAACATCTCAAAAATTATATGATTGTATCGCAGGAAAGAATTTTGTATTAAATACTCCTGATTTTCCAGATTTTGTTAATGCAATTGAATATAGTATTGCTACACCAAATATGTGGTGTAATAATAGATTATTAGAAAAAGCAACTGAATTTAATAAAGATAAGCCGAATGTATTGGAGACATATTTAAGAATAACATTGGGACAAAATAATGGAGAGTCACCGGGAATTCCATACGTAATGGAGATATGGCCAATTGGACATTTTTCACCAATTCACAGTCATTCAAATGCTGATGCGATAATTCGTGTATTAAATGGTTCTATTCATGTTGGACTATTTCCATTTTTATGTGCAGAGAAGGATGGAATTAAGCCATTTGCAGAAAAAGATTTTTTAACAGGAGATATAACATGGATAAGTCCTACATTAAATCAAATTCATCAATTGAAGAATTTAGATGAAAGTACAAAAACATGTATAACAATTCAATGTTATATGTATGAGAAGAATGATACAACTCATTATGATTATTTTGATTATGTCGATGATAATGGTAATATACAACAATATGAGCCTGATTCTGATATGGATTTTGTAGAATTCAAAAATTTAATGAAACAAGAATGGGATAATAGACCTAAGCCTAAAAGAAGAAACTTATGTTGCTTTTAGAGAAAATAAATTAAATAGTTATAATGATTTCTTTCTTTATACAAATTTGATAAAATTCTGAACTATATTCAGCGGTAAAATCAGGACAACCAACTTCTAGAATATCTGTAAATACTGGTATATTCGTTTCTTTATTTATTTCTTTAAAGGTTGCAAAAAGTGGATTAAGATTTTTTACTACTTTCATTTCCATAAATTTATTAAAAATAAAATATCGATTACCCACTTTTAGATCATGTAATTCAACTGTTATGTATGACATTTTTATATATAAATATAGTTATTTATATATAGAGTTTATAAATCAATTTTTCATATAAAAAAATTGAAAAATATTTGACATATGATGTTCATTAATATATGTTAAAACTGATCCTGCAAGAACTGTCTGTCGTCACCATGAGCGCCTATAACACGATGATTGTCTACGAGTTTAGTGACATGGTCATACAGGCTATCATCTGGATGAAGAAGCTCCAGAAGCTTCAGCAGCTCGGACGCGTCACTCTCACTCTCACTTTCACTCTTACACTATAGTAGGAGGTGACTAAAAAAGAGATTAATTTATTAATCTCTTTTTATATAAAAAATTGAAATCTTCATTTTATGGTATAATATTTTTATTTATTAAAAGGATAAAATGCCTAATAAGAATATATATAGTCGAAAAGCAAAAGAAGTATTGAAACGATGGAAAGAAGGTGCGTCAATTGATGAAATATATAATACATTAAGAGTCCATGAAAATAGATATTATACACATTTATCAATGGATAATGTTTATTTCATTATCTATAATAATATTAAGACACGTTATAAGAAATTATTAGATCAAAAACGTTTATCATTCAGTGATATTCCGAATCGTGTAATGATTGACATACCCTATCCAATTATCCAAGAATGGATATTAGACGATCTAGAAGGTTGGATTAATGATTTTAAGAAAAAGAATCCAGAAAAAGAATTAATGAAACTTGCTTTTGATCAACAGAATATTCATACTGGGCCAGTAAATGATCAAACACATAAGACAGCATTGATTTATATGTCAATTCCTGTTCTAAAAGGTCAAAAGACTTTAGATGAAATAACTGAAGCATGGAACACTAATATTCCAAATGCGTATAAAAAGATTCATATTTTGATAGATGATATGAAAATATGGGCAATTGAAAATAAGTTTGTCAAAGATGATGACTACATGTATCGTAATATGCTTCGTGGATTATGGGCAAAAATTAAGACTTACAATGGAGAAACATATATTGAACTTGTTAAGAGATTATGGGAAGAATGTTATGAGTCAATTGGAATGTGTGGATGGGGACATCTTGGAAGATTAGCAAATGTAATGGTTGGTTTTGATGAAATGTTCAAAGCGCCTATTTCTCCTATGGAAGATTTTCAGAATAAGATTGCAATAATTTCGATGACTGATGGGATCGATAAGATTGCACAAGCAACTATTTTGATGGATGAAATAAAAATGCCGATCAAAGAAAGAAATTCTTGGTTTGAGGCATTAGAATAAAAATTGAATATAGAAAATTTTAATTTATTAATAAAAATATATTATAATGTCAACAACTTTATCAACTAAAAAAGTAGAATGTAGATTATGTGATGTAATAGAAAATTTTCATTCAGAACAACAAAAGATGGATATAGAAAGACAAACAATGATTGAAAAAATTACTCAAGAAGCACATGAGAAAGCAGTAATTGAATCAAAAAAATGTAATATGCCTATTACGTGGATAGAGAAGTATAATTTATTTTTTAATCGTATATATCATGAATTATATACAAAGGTTCCTGTAGTTCCAAATTTACATCAGATTGATTATGATAAGTATTTGGATCAAAAATTATGTTATCCATGTGATTTTAAGGTTAATGGGTCGTGGTAGTATTATTTTTTTTATTTTTAAAATATCTTTTTTTTTCAATATCAGATTGAGGAGTTCTTGTTTCATAATCTATAATAGTAATTTGAACTGGATTCTCTTTAACACCATAGACTTCTGATCTATAATTACGATTATATCGTATACTTTCTAATTTTTTAACTCGTTTTTCAGATAATATTTTTTCTTTATATTTTAAGCATAAAAAAATAATTAAAACTGATACTGAAATCGGACAAACTATTGATATAATAATTATATCTCGTATAGATAATTCAAACGTCATTAATTATAATATTAAAATATGTTTATATTAATTATCAAAATAATTATATAGTAATGGATATTAATAATAATTCTAATATAATTCCAAACATTTCTACTAATAATGATACATATAATATAAATACTTTCAATAAAAATAATCAATATCTTACATCTGTTAATTTTGAAAGTTTTGTTACCAGTTTAGATAAATCTAATATAAATACTTTTAATGAAAATAATAAATTTCTTACCTCAACAAATTTTGAAAGATTTGTCGAAGGTTTACTAAAATTAGATCTTATAATACACAAAAATATAATAAAGATCAATAATACTAATAAAAAAGAAATTATAATTGATATTTAATACTTCCTTTTAGGATATTTACTATTTAATGAAATTATTCGTTTAACATCAATCATTAAAAGATTACTAAGTCCACTTAAATTTCTTGATATATTAATACATGATGCTAAACTATCTTTACTAAATAGATTATATTTTTTTGTTAATAAGCTAAATATTGATTGATCGTGTCTATGTTCTATAAAACAATCTAAATTTTTATTAATTGATTGACTATCATCTATATTATGATAATCACATCCAATATTATACCATTCATTTATTAATGATCGTATTTTATCACAAACAAATATTAATAATAATCCAGCTTGATGTTGTAATGTATTTAAATGTTTGTCATCTGACATATCTAGATGTAAAATTAAATCCATTTTATTATACTGTCTTTCAATATAATCACTGTATGTTCCAATAATATGATCAGTTTTTACTAATTCTAAGTAATATAATATTTTATCTCTATTACGGGTATCAATTTCACAACCGGCATCAAGATATAATAATATATCTCCATCTTTTAATTGATCAATTGTTTTTTTAATAAGATATGGTTTCCATAACCAGTATCCATATCCTCTATTATTTGTAAAATCACTATGTTTATCCCAAAAATTTTTATCATTTTTTAAGTCCTCATCTGTATAAAAAGTTATTTTGTCAAATATGTTTAAATCTATTGCTTGATTGGTTAATCTTTTCCCAGCGTCAGTATATTTTTTATCACCACCACCAAATGTAATAAAATTTATAGACATATATATTAAAAATTGAAATTTATTTATATAAACATTTATGATTAAATATAATATACAAGATGGAAGATCCAATGAAGAATTGTTTAGTTCCGAGATCTACTGTAATGACACCAATGGTATGTTTTTATTGTGGTCAAGAACAATCAAAAATTGGTAAAGGAACATTATATCATCTATTTGGAATTAAACATTGCGACAATCATGTAATAAATGCAATACGTGATTGTAATGCATATCAGCATAGAGAAAATTTATTGGTTATGGATAAAATAAAAAATCCAGAAATTCTTAAATTTATAGATTTATTAGATGGATTGCCAGAAGGATTTTCAGTTGAAAGATCAAATGGAGAAATTCAAACAGGATGGAAAATAAATAAAGGATATTTTTATGAACCTGCATTTATAACAAAGATTAATGGATATTGGACGATTCCATGTACAAATGGTGAAACATATAAAAATGTTAAATTAATTAATTTTATTCGTAATATACCAATAGAAAATATTTTAAAGATTGTTGAAGACATAATTGATATTCTTGATGAGGGAGTGTATAAGAAAGATCAAGAAGAGTATGAAAAAGTATTTAATAAAGATACATCAGTTCATTACGAAGATGGAGAAATTATAAAATATATATTATATGAAGGGCAAATTTGTCGAGCTATTCTACCAAAATAAAATTGATATTATAAAACATTATATTTAATATTAAATATATTATATCTAAAATGATTGAAAGTTGTTTGATTTGTTTAGAAGAGACAGATCTTGAAAATAAAGATCCTGAAAATCAAGTGATTTGTCTTAATTTATCGAAAGAAAAAAATGATCCTTGTAATTGTAAAATTTATTGTCATGTAAAATGTTGGATGGATTATTATATTAGGAAAGGATATTTTGAATGTCCAATTTGTCATAGTAAATTTAAAACAAATTTAAGACAAGAACAAACTATTACTATTAATAATGCAAATAGTATATACACTGTATCAATACCAATAAATATTGAAGATCAAGTACAAATTACATTACCATCATCTGTTAGATCTAATCAAGTTAGAACAATTGAATTAAATAAAAATACATTGATGTTCTGTTTTATGATTGTATTAGTATTACTTTTAATTAGTTTTCCATTTATTATGGTTTATAAAAGATAATAAAAAATTGAAATTTATAATTATTTTTAAATAATTATAAAATTATAAAAATGTCAAATACAATTTATTATCTTACAATAATAGAAAGAAATGTTTCTGGATATGCAAAACATGCAATAAATAAATTTCAAACAATTGAAGAACTTAGCATGTATTTAATAAAATTTAGAAATGTATGGTATGAAGATTGCTATGAAACATGGGATGAATTGGAGATGGGATGTTCATTTCCATCAGAATATTTATTTAGTTCAACATCTCTAAAAGTTAAATTGGATATGCAAGAGGAAAAATTTAGAAAGAATTTACCAATAACAATTTGGAATCCTGAAAATGAAATGTGTAAATTTATACCTTTAGAGATAAATATTCGTAAAGGTAAATAATTACATTAATTTATAAAAATAAATCATATGATTGTTCCATGTAGTTTCGACAATTACACTTTCTAATAAAATTGCATATTTTAAAAATTTATAATATGTTGGTTTTCTGTAAGTTATATAAATTCCTTTGAATTCTAATAAAATTTTCTGTTCGAGTTGTTCAGCAATATTATCTTCTAAACATAAATTATCTGCGTGTATAATATTATAATTTCTAAAATTTTCATCAAGCATATCACCTTGCCAAATACAAACATCTCTTATTTGTGAGTCAATTCTAGATTGACAAATTTCAACACCTTCCCATAATGAATTATTAATTTCTTTTTGTAAATGATATATTAATTCTCCATCACCACAACCAAGATCAATACCATAAATATTAGAAGAGTATTTATTAATTGTATCAACAACTTTTTTTAATCCTTTATTGGTTAAAGATCCATAAGTTAAATTTTGTATACCAAATGTTTTTATTTCTGAAGGTGATAATATGAATAATTTTGAATTTAGTAACATAATAAAAATTGATTTTATAACTTTAAATGTCAATTATTTAAAGTAATATAAATATTAAAATAAATGGAACTACATAGTTATAAAGAGGAGGATGATAACTATTCGGTGTTTGTGTTGATACCGAATTTTTTAACGTTAGAAGAACAAGAACTATATTTTCAACATCTAAAGAATATAGATGATTGGAAAAGTGGTGAAATAGCAGGAATTGAAATTCAAAGATTACAAAAATGGTATCAAGATAATGGAGAATATTTTTCAAAACATTGGACAAATCAGAATCATCAAAGATGGACTTCACATGAATCTGAAGAGTGGGTATTAAACTTACGTAAAAAAGTTCAAGAAAAGGTAAATGAATTATATGAAAATGTTAGCTATAACGGTTGTAATCGTCCAAATATAAATAGTACTCTTATAAATTATTATCGTAATGGAAATGATTTTATAAAGTATCATACTGATGATGAAAAAATATTTGGAGATAATCCAACAATAGCAATGTTAACATTTGGTTGTGAAAGAAGTTTAAAATTTAAGAGAACTAATAAGAATAAAGAAATGAATAAGGCATTTAAAATAAAATCAGGAACATTATTTCTAATGATGGGTGCTGTTCAAAAAAACTATACTCATGGAATAGATAAGGAGAATGGAATAGATGATGCTAGATTTAGTATAACATTTAGGGAACATAAAAATTAATATAAAGATAATTTAATATATAAATTATCTTCTGATAGCTCAGTTGGTAGAGCGAGGGACTATTTATTTAGTATTTTAAATTCTAAATAAAATTTGTTTCTTTATTGATATAAAATTCTAAATTATAATATAGATGTTTCATTCACAAGATAAACAAGATGAATATTTAGAAAATAATATATTTAAAGGATATAAAAATGGTTTTTATATGGATATTGGCGCACACGATGGTATTACTATAAATAATACATTATATTTTGAAGAATATAATAATTGGACTGGTGTAAATGTAGAACCAATTGAAGAAGTTTATAATAAATTAGTTATTAATAGACCAAATGACATTAACATTAATTGTGCAATTTGTAATAATGATGGTGTTGCTGAATTTATTTTAAATATTGGTTATACTGAAATGATTTCTGGTTTAAAAAATAATTATGATCCAAGACATTTTAAAAGATTAGAAAAAGATAATAAAGAAATGAATTCAAAAACAGAAATTATTAATGTAAATACAAAAAGAATTGAAACAATATGTGATAAATATAATATAAAGCATATTAATTATTTATCAATTGATGTAGAAGGTGCTGAATTTGATGTAATTAAATCAATTAATTTTGATAAAGTTTTTATTGATGTTATTGGATTTGAAAATAATTATAATGATATTAGTGTTGAAATAATAAAATATTTAGAAACATTTAATTATATTGAAATACATCGAACAATGGATATTTTTATGATAAATAAAAATTCTTCTTTTTATAAATAATTTTTTTTAAATAAAATAATCCAATTACCGACTTCATTATATATACTAATAATTTCTATTTCTTTTATACTTTGAAAGAAATCTCTAAACATCTTTTCACTATAAACATAATAATATCTTATTTTGTTTATATTTTTCTTACCGACCCAAGGTACAATATTAATACCTTCTGTAAATACAAAATCATCATTTGGTTGTTCAGTTGCCCAACAGGTTATAATTCCGATACTATTCTTCTTCATTACTCTTAAAATTTCTTTAATAGCAATTTGTCTGTCTTGATCTGTTAGAACATGATGAAAAACTGCAATACATAACATATAATCAAATGCTTCATCTTTAAAGTCTAATTTAGTAATAGGGTTGTTGATGACATTTAATTTTCTATCACAACACAAATTAACAAAATTTTGACAATTATCGACTCCAATTATATTAACTTTTTTCTTGGAATTAATATATTGAATATTCTTTCCATTTCCACAGCCAATTTCGATGATATTTTTTTCTCCAGAATCATCAATTAAATTACAAAAATCTTTTACACATTTCCAGACATATGCGCGAGTACTTGAAAATTCAAGTGATATTTCACTATATGTATCTTTATTTATGGTATCTAGATCCATGATGTTTTTTATCTATAATAATTATAAATAAAATAAGTAAATATTTCAGTTTTTTATTATAAAATAATATATGCCATCTATTGAACAAATTAAAAAGGTATTATTAAGTCAATCAATAAATATAACTGGAGCATTTCATATAGGTGCACATGAATGTGAAGAATTAAGTATTTATAAGGAATTTGGATTATCAAATGAAGATATAATATGGGTAGACGCAATGAATAATAAAGTTATTGAAGCAAAGAATAAAGGAATAAAACATATATATAATGCGGTAATCACTAATAAAGATGATGAAGATATTATATTTAATGTAGCAAATAATGTTCAATCATCGAGTATATTAGAATTTGGAACTCATTTGAATGAACATCCGGGGGTTTTTTATATAGATCATATAAAATTAAAAACTATTACAGTTGATTCATTTTTTGAGAGAAATAATATAGATGTGAGTAAATATAATTATTGGAATTTTGATATTCAAGGTGCTGAATTACATGCCTTAAAAGGTGCTATTAAAAGTATTAAATATGCGAAAGCAATTTATCTTGAAGTGAATGAAAGTGAATTATATAAAGGTTGTGGATTAATTGATGAAATTGATTTATTTTTAGCAGAGTATGGATTTAAAAGAGTAATTACAAATATTACAAAATATGGATGGGGTGATGCATTATATGTATTAATAAATAATCCTCTTAGTAATGAATATCCAATTTATTTTAAAGAAAATAAACAAAAAATAGAATCTATTAATAATATAAATTTTAATCATTTCTTAAGATTAGTAAAAGAAGGTAAAACTGTTAGAAGATAAAGCACTTCGTGCTACCGCGACACCATAAATATTTTATTTTATGATATTATTATATCATAAAATAATCTATTAAAATATAATTTATATAAATTAATATATGGAATATACTAAAAAAGAATTTAATAATATTATGAAAGCATGGGACGATAATAAATCTCATAGTGATATTTATCATATGATTAATGAATGGATTTTAAAATATTGTGATAATATAAAATCAAAGGAGGATATTAATAATATTCTTTCAAGAATGACAGATGGAGAAGAACTAATAGAAATTGTTGAAGATTTTGTTTATGGAGAAATATATAAAAATCTTCGGATAGAAATGGGACACAATTATTAAAAAGCATATAGTTCTACATCAATATATGTTATATTAAGATTATAATAATATTTATTAAATTATTATAATATATGAAAATTGTAATAAATTCACATATTAAAAGTGAAATTGCATTAAATCATTTATTAGAAAGTATGAAAATTCAATCAGAATTTAAATCACATAATATAATTATTATTATTGGTGGTTATTATGATAATTATACAGAATATCATATTGAATATGATGAAAATATAACATATATTAAATCTCGTCATAATAGTATTGATTTTACAGGATTGATTACATTATTAGACTTATATAGTAAAAATGAAGATGAATATTATCTTTATTTACATGATACTACTAAGGTTGGTAATAATTTTTTTACAAAATTAGAATCAATAAATTTAACAAATGTTTCATCTATAAAAATTAAAAAAGATTTTTCAATGAATATTGGTATATATTCACAAAAAATAATTAATCAATTTAAAGATTTTTTATTATCAATGAAAAATAATGATGAACGTAAATGTCTAGAATTTAAAAATATAAATATTAGTCTTGAAGATTATATATTTAATAATGATAATAATAATATTATATTAGATGATTATAATGATATTCATGCTAGTAAACCAATTGATTATTATAATACTGGTGTAATTAGAATTATTGAATATTATCCAAATTTAGATTTATATAAAATGAAATCATGGTATTTTTATAATGACACTACATTAATTTCTAATTTAAAAAATTAGAAAAGCACTTTGTGCTTGCGCGCCGATTGTTTTAAATAATACCATCTATATTACATATCAAAAATATTTATTAAAAGCACTTCGTGCTACCGCGACACCATAAATATTTTATTTTATGATATTATTATATCATAAAATAATCTATTAAAATATAATTTATATAAATTAATATATGGA
>Ga0209084_1001343_pt1 | contig 20859 bp, 14 predicted proteins | sample C_130820_MF_Meta_FD_187309 | JGI IMG/M metagenome (GOLD analysis project Ga0209084, IMG submission 187309) | Freshwater microbial communities from Lake Croche, Canada to study carbon cycling - C_130820_MF_MetaG (SPAdes) (version 2) | ecosystem: Environmental > Aquatic > Freshwater > Lake...
ACATCGCCGTATTCGGCGGTTTCGGAAATTGAGAAACGCATGCCGGCGATGCCCGATTCGTTCATCAGGTCGACGATGAGTTTGAGTTCGTGGAGGCACTCGAAGTAGGCCATTTCCGGTTGGTAGCCCGCCTCGACGAGCACCTCAAAGCCGGCCTTGACCAGCGCCGAGGCGCCGCCGCAGAGGACGCATTGCTCGCCGAACAGGTCGGTGACGGTTTCTTCGCGGAAGTTTGTTTCAAACACCCCGGCGCGCGTGCAGCCGATGCCGCGGGCCCAAGCCAGCGCGATTTCCTTGGCCTTGCCACTGGTGTTCTGATGGATGGCGATGAGGCCGGGCACGCCCTTGCCTTCGAGAAATTGCGAGCGCACCGTGTGGCCCGGGCCTTTGGGTGCGACGAGGATCACATCGACGTTTTTCGGCGGTGTGATGGTTTTGAAATGCACCGCGAAGCCGTGTGAGAATAACAGGGTCTTGCCCTTGGTGAGGTTCGGCTCAATGTCCTTGTGGTACACCGCTGGAATCACCGTGTCTGGAGTTGCCACAAAGATCACGTCAGCGGCTTTGACTGCCTCCGCGGTGTCCATCACCTCAAACCCGAGCTTCTGGGCCACTTCGCGCGACTTGGATTTCTTGTACAGCCCGATGATGACTTTCAGGCCGCTGTCCTTGAGGTTGAGAGCGTGAGCGTGGCCCTGAGATCCGAAGCCGATGACGGCGAGGGTCTTCTTTTTCAGGGGGGTGATGGTGGCATCCTTGTTGGTGTAAATTTTCGCGGCCATGAGGGTAGAATGGGGGAATGTGGGGGATCGTGCCGAAGTCATCGTAACATCGACGGCCGCGACCCTGGCGTAAGATCCCGCAGGGTCAAGCCTCCATTTTGAAAATTTGTTTGTGAGGAGAGGTCGCGTCACAGCGGCCTGGCGTAGCTATTGCAACGATTGCCCCAACCTTCGAGCCAACGTTTTTCACCGCGCTGCGGTGGCGAATTGCCGACGCGGCGAGCTAGCACCCGCTTGGCCGAGGCGGCAAATTCCGCCGCCGCCGCTTGCCCGCCTACCACCTCGTGCATCCCAGCGAGCACTTGCAACAAGCCCCAGCCCACACCCTGGTAGCGCTCCGTGGCTAGGCTCCCGTCGCCCTTGAAATTCACGTAGTCGATCAAGGCGTAGGTGCCATTGGGTGTGGCCCCCACCTTGCGGTAATTCGCCTCAATGCGGGCCCGCTCAGCGACCGGGGCCGTCGCAAGGATCTTGGGCAGCGCCGCCCGCGAGCGCGCTAAAATGAAATCCGTCTGCAGTCCGACCTGGGCCGCGAGCCAGTTGCGCAGACCGGTCATTTGTGCCCCGTTGAACGCTTTTTGAAACTCCGCCTTGGACGACCACGGGCTGGCGGCTGGCAAAGCCACGGCCGGCAGCGCCACTGCCCGCAGCTTGGCGAAGGCCACAAACTGCGGCCATGTCTCATTGAAACGCCCCCGCTTGCCTGCCGGATACCAAATGAAATGCCCGATGCCCAGCGACGGAAATTCCTCCCCGGCATTCCACGTCGTCAACCCGTCCACCGTGCCGGCGCATTCATTGCGCCAGATTTTGCGGCCGATGGCCGATTTCTGCGCAGGGTTCAAGGTTGTGGTCGCGGCCGCCATCGCTTGCGGCGGCGGACTTGCCAGCGCGCAGTCAAGCCCCACCAACATCGCCACTCCAACAAAAATCACAGGTCGCATCACGGCCAAACTAGCCGCTCCCGCCCGCTCCGGCAAGGCCGCATGCTCAGGCACACCCCGAAACTCATAACCCCAAGCTCTGTCTTGCCTGTGGCTCGCTCATGCCGGAAGCGATCAGTCGTTGCAAAGCCTCCTGCAAGCCCTCGGCGCGGCCCTCGGCATGGCCCTCCAAGCGGGCACTTGTCATGAGGGTTTTTTCACTGCTAACCTCATCCCAATACGTGTCGTAGGCTTCGAGTTCCTCGTCGTTGTAGCTGCTTTCCTCAAGACACCCGAGGGCCTCCCGGATATTTGAGTTGAGCTTGAGCCTTTCGGCCACCTCGCTGTCGCGCGTCTGGTCCTTTATATCCGTTAGAAAACTCAACCACAACTCTTTCATGTTGTCTTCCTTCTGGTGGAACTTGGGAAGTTCCACGAAGACAAATTCCATGCCGTCGAGGCGCCGGGTAGGATTCTCCAAATTGACAATGGCAAAATGGTGGTAGTAGGCAGCGGATTGGTGATCAAACACATCATTGACCAACGCCAGCACATAGACCGGTTGAATGGCACTCCATTCCTGCCCCCTGCGGAGTTGTTTCACATAGGCCTTGCTGGCGTTGAAGACCACCCTCTGCTTGAATGACTCGCTCCAAAGCATCTGCATTTCCACCAGGAATTGCCGCCCGTGCAGGTCCTTGCAGCGCACATCGACCACCGAGTGCTTCACGTAGGGGACTTCCGGGACCAATTCGTTGGAGATATATTCGACTTCCACCACCGGGCTGGACAAAGGCAACAAGGCATTGAGCAAACTCATCAGCAGATGCTTGTGCTCACCAAAAATCCGCTTAAAGGTGAGATCGTTCTTGGGATCCAAGTATCGGCTCATACCTTGAGCATAACCAGCGCCACCGCGCAGGCAAGCTGATTGTCACGCCGCTCCGCCCGTCGCCCTGCGTGCATCGCAAACCCACGGCCGCGATCGGCAATCCAAGCAGAAAAATCCCAAAAATTCCGGCCAATTTGCCAGTTTGGACTTGCCAAGCTGGCGAATTTCTGCTTTGTCCCCCCTCCGGACTTAGTTCCGCACATCCACCCCCGTACCAATTTTTTTTGCGACCAGCGGCCGATCATGCTTCCTGACAATGTGGTTTTGTCCGGGCCTGAGGGGTCGCTTTCGCCCATCCCCAGATTCCCTATGAAAAGCGAGCTCGTCGAAAAGGCCTCTGAAATTGTGACCGACCCCCTAGTGTTGGTCAACCTAGTGTCCCAGCGCGTCAGACAATTGAACAGCGGGCGCGCCCCGCTCATCCCCACCCGCCCCAGCATGGGCGCGGCCGACATTGCCCTCACCGAGCTCATCGAGGGCAAAATCCGCCTGGTTCCTCAAATCCCGCTTTAAGCCGCCCGGCAGCGCTTGCCAGGCATTCCCCCTCATGAGTTCGGATATCGCCACCAACCGGAAGGCCGGCCGCGATTTTCATATCTTGGAAAAATACGAGGCTGGCCTGGAACTCAAAGGCACCGAGGTGAAATCCATCCGTGCCGGCAAGGTCAATGTGTCCGACGCCTTTGCCCGTGTGGAAAACAACCAGGTGTTCCTCTACGGCTGCGATATCCAGCCCTGGCAAACCGCTGGCGAGTGGTTCAACCACGCCGCTAAGCGACCGCGCCGGCTGCTGCTCAACAAGCGCGAAATCCTCAAGCTCGCCACTGCCACTACCATCAAGGGCTGCACCTTGCCGCTGCTGCGCATGTATTGGAAAAACCGCCGCGTCAAAGTGGAACTCGGCGTCGGCAAAGGTAAAACCCACTCAGATCAACGCCACGACCTCAAAAACCAGGTCGAGCTGCGCGAGGCCCAACGCGAAATGGCCCGCTTCAACCAGCGCTAAGCACGCGCCGGGCCCATGGCGGCGAGACGCCATCCCTCCTTGAATGCGGTGGCTCGCCACCGCCTAGCCAAGCCTAGGAGTGCGGTGGCTCGCCACCGCCCTAGTTAGCCAGCTTGCTGGCGAGTGTCGGCTATCGCCCACGCTGCTGTGGCATCGGCAGCTCATGGATAACTCCGCGCCCCGGCGGGCAAGCCCGCCCCTGCCCGGGCGGGGGCAAGCCCCCGCACTCCGCGCGGCAGCTCGCTGGCGAGCGTCTGCCTAGGACTGCGGTGGCTCGCCACCGCCAGGCCACGAGCCAGCTTGCTGGCGCGTGTGGGCATCATGGAGCGGGGGCTGCTTGCCCCTCTAGCCCATGAGACGCGTAAGAGCAAGCCACCCCTTCTTGAGACTCACTCACGCCACCGGCGGCGGGGCGAAGCCATCGCGGTAGCTGCGCCGCACGAGGGTGGCGGAGGCTTCCGGGTGATTGGTGAAGCTGAGGCTGGCCTTGTCCCAGCGCAGTTCCTGGCCGGGGAAGCGGCCGGCTTTGACGGCGAGTTGTACGGCTTCGGTCATGCGCAGGGCATCCCGGAAGGGGCTGCGCAATTCGGTCTTTTTGCCGAGGCAATTGTCGACCCAGGCATGCCAGTGGTTGAGCGGCTCAAACTCCGGCAAACCCGGCATTTTCAACCCGGCCGTGAGTTGCCCTTCGCGCCAGACTTCGAGCCGACCTGCGGCGGTCAGGGTGAGCACTCCACCCTCGCAGACGACCACCGTCATGTTCTCATCGGCAAATTTTCCGGCTGGCAGGCCAAGCGCAGCACGCGAGACCGCCTGGGCAGAATCGCTGTAGTGAATCGGGAATTGTTTGCGGGAAAAATGTGGGGAATCCACCGCGTAGGTGATGGTGCTACGGCACGGATGCGGGTGAAAGTCGAGCTTGGGTGCCTGCTGGCAGTGGTTCAAAACGGCGATGGGCGAGCGCAATTCATCGTAGGCATAAAACAACACATCAAGCACATGGCAGCCCCAATCGCCCAGCCCGTTGCTGCCGTAATTCCACCACGAGCGCCACACCACCGGCGCCATGCCTGCGCGGTACGGCACTTCAGCGCAAGGACCGAGCCATAGGTTCCAATCGAGACCGGGCGGCGGCGGCGTGGGCTCGGCGATGCCCCGGTCGAGGTTGAAATAAGCCCGATTATTGGGTGAACCGATCCACACGTGAGCCTCCAGCGCCTTACCTAACATCCCTTGGCGGAGAATTTCCACCGCCGCCCGGCGCCCGGCAAAGGCCATGCGCTGGTTGCCGAGTTGGGTGACCAGAGCGGGTCGCGCGATCAGCGCCTTTTCCATCATGTTAATTTCTTCCAACTGATGGACCAGAGGTTTCTGGCCATAGACGTGTTTGCCGCAGGCCAATGCGCTGAGCATGATCGGGGCATGGCTGTGATCCGGCGTCGACACTATCACCGCGTCAAATTGCTCGCCTTTGTTAGCAAAGGCATCCCGGTAATCCCGACACTGAAATGCCCGCGGGTGATCCTTGGCGGCCTGGGCCAGGGCTCCGGCATCCACGTCGCACAGCCCAGTAATGTCCACCAGCGGATGACTCGCCACTTGCCGACGATCCTCCCCGCCAATCGTGCCCACGACCCCGATGCACAGCACCCGCAGCCGGGTGGAAGGTGCAAGTGCTGGCGTTTGCGGCCAGGTTCTAGCGGATAGAGCCAGACCAGCGGCACCCGTGGTCCACATAAAGCGGCGGCGATTGATCGGTGGAATCATGCCCGGGTAATACTGACGAGTCAGCGCACCTATTACAACAAACCGCCTTACGGCTCAGGCCGGGTATTGACCGCTGAGGTAGCCGGTGAGTTGTTGGATCGCGTGGCGTTGGGCGTGCATGATCCAATTGACGACATCGCCGATGGACACCAGGCCAACGAGACGCTCGCCGTCCATCACTGGCAAATGGCGGATTCGGTTGAGGGTCATGCGTGCCATACATTCTTCGATGCTGTCGTCCGGGGCGATGCCGATGGCCGGCCGCGAGAGGATTTCGCCGACGCGGGTATTGCGCGAAGTTCGCCCTTGAAGGATGACCTTGCGGCTGTAGTCGCGCTCGGAAAAAACTCCCGCCACGGTGGCCCCATCCATGACGACGAGCGCGCCAATGTTCATTTCGCCCATCAGTGTGAGCGCGTCGAAAACCAGCGTGTCTGGTGTGGTGGTGGAGACCTCGGAGCCCTTGCTGGCGAGGATTTGACGGACGGTGCCGGGGATTTGCATGACGATTTGGGTTGGATTAAGATACGAATCCTAGGCAGCGAACCCCACAGTGGCAAGCAATCTCGCCGGAATTCTGACAAGACTCAACATAGACACAAGACGGCAAGACCCAAGAGAAGACGAGAAAGCGGCACATCTTCATTCTCCAGACTAACTGCGATCGGATGCAGTCAGTTATGGAGCGACGACGTTATTGTCGTCGTGTGGAAGGGCCGGCCATGAAACAGAGCCTTCAGCACGTACCATGGGCCGCCCTTCCGCAATCACCCCAGGAATGGGGTGGCTCCTTAATTCTTGCGTCTTGGCTCTTGCTGTCTTGTGTCTTGCGTGCGGCAATGGGTAGAGTCGGCGCATGAACGCTTTGATGAAATCCACGCGCAAGCTGGCCGACGCACTGCGGGGCTTGGAGTTTTCCCCACCGGTGGCCCAGGTGTACCGGCCTCTGGACTATGCCTGGCAACCTCATCAGCTGTATTTGCAACGTTTTGGCAGCGGTCCCAAGCGCGTGCTCTTCCTCGGTATGAATCCAGGCCCCTTCGGCATGGCGCAAACCGGCGTGCCCTTTGGCGAAATCACCGCCGTACGCGATTGGATGGGCATCCAGGCCGCCGTGGCTAAACCGCCCTGCGAACATCCCAAGCGGCCCATCGACGGCTTCGCTTGCCAGCGCTCGGAAGTCAGCGGGCAGCGCCTGTGGGGCTTGTTCGCCGCCCGCTATCCGCACGCCGCAGACTTTTTCGCTGATCACTTTGTGCAGAATTTCTGCCCGCTGGTGTGGATGAGCGCGAGCGGCGCCAATCTAACACCCGATAAGCTCGCCGCTGCCGACATGCAACCCGTGGAGGACGCCTGTCTGACGCACCTGAGGGAAGTTATCGAACTACTACGACCCTCGTACCTGGTCGGCGTGGGCGGCTTTGCCGAAACCCGGCTGCGCCTGGCCGCAGCCGCGTGTGGTAGCACGGCCGTGATCGGGCGGGTGCTGCATCCCTCGCCAGCCTCCCCCGCCGCCAACCGCGGCTGGGCTGCGGCCGCCACCCACCAAATCCAAGCCCTCGGCGTGTGGTCGGTTTGAGATGAATTGTAGCGGCGGCCTGTGACCGCCGATGGGCATGAGATGGCGCTTGGAGTGCGGCAGCTTGCTGCCGCCAGGCCAAGCCAGCTTGCTGGCGAGTGTTGGAGTGCGGCAGCTTGCTGCCGCCGGGCCAAGCCAGCTTGCTGGCGAGTGTTGGAGTGCGGCAGCTTGCTGCCGCCGGGCCAAGCCAGCTTGCTGGCGAGTGTTGGAGTGCGGCAGCTTGCTGTCGCCAGGCCAAGCCAGCTTGCTGGCGAGTGTTGGAGTGCGGCAGCTTGCCGCCGCCGGGCCAAGCCAGCTTGCTGGCGAGTGTTGGAGTGCGGCAGGTTCATTGGCGGTTCAAGGGCAGCGGGGGGCACAGACGCGCCGCTACGATGCCACAGATATGCTTACGCGGTAACATACTGGCTCTTTGCCTATTTACCTCTTGCAGTCTTGGGTCTTGCTTCATTCCCGGCGGTCGCCAGCGCGGCTTGGCGGGGATGTTAGAGGTGGCGGCAGCGGGCCGGTGCCAGTATCGCCGATGGCGGCCTGGCTGCGGATAGCCGCAGCGAGAGCCCCGGCTAGGCGCTGACGGTAGTTCGGATCGCAGATGAGGTGGGCTTCGGCCGGGTTGCTGAGGTAGCCGCCTTCCACTAGCACGCAGGGAATGAGCGGATTGCGGGTGAGACGCAGGCGACGGCGCACCAATCCCCGATTGGCATATGGCCTAGGGCTCACCTGCGTCATCGCACGTTGCAGGCGCACAGCTAGGCCGTGGCTATCGACGCGCCAAAAATACGTTTCTGGGCCACGCAATGAGCTCGGGCCGCTGTTGAAATGGACACTCACGAGTACGGCCTCTCCATAGCGGTTGGCGCGGGCAACGCGCTCGTCGAGATCGATGAAGGAGTCGTCGCTGCGCATGAGAATGGTATGAAAACTGCCGGAGAGCTCGGTGCGGAGGCGCTTGGCCGTGTCGAGAGTGAGGTTTTTTTCGAGTTGGCCAGTGGATTTGCTCGGTGCGCCGGAATCCTTGCCGCCGTGCCCGGCATCGATGATGACGGTTGTGAACCCCCGCGGCCCCGACCGGTGGCCTCGGTCATCACGGCCCGCCGTGGCAGCCACCGGCGGCATCGCGCAGGACGCCAGCACCATTAGCGTGCCAACCCAGGAAAATAGATAAAGCAGACGTCTCATGGGCGCGATATTGCTACCGCGCCAGTCCTTAGGCAAAGACAATCGTCTTCGCCAGCACGCTCTGTGCACAGGACCCGCTTCACGAAATATTCCCCTTGAATTAATTGACATAGCCGGGCGGAAAGCTAATTTCGGGCTTTCCTCTCTCAACCATCATGCGACGAAACCCTTCATCTTGCGGCATGATCGAGCCGGGCCAAGGCCATGATCGGTTTTGGCAAGGCGGCTTACGCGCCATCTCGGGGAGTTTTTTCCGCTCTGCGCTCCGACCACAGGCTTTCGTGCCATCCCCCTTGAACCCACAAGCAATTGACTAGCAATATATGAATGACCAACCGTTTTTTGACCGCAACTCACGTGGGGAATGGCAGCCCCAGCCCTTGCCCGAACCCGGCGGATTATTTGCCTGGCCATGGAATCCATGGAATGCTCTCAAGAGTATCTGGGCCACCTTGTGGGCTTACAATTATCTCTATATCGCGATGGCCGTCGTGAGCTGGCTGTATTTCACCCCCAGCTTGGAGACCACCAAGCATTTTCAACCCGGTTGGATTGGAGCCATCTATCTGCGCAACGCCTTGCTTCTAACTCTGGTAGCCGGAGGGCTCCATCTGCGGTTGTACCTGTCCAAGGCGCAGGGTCTTGATTACAAGTATATCGACAAGGGGCTGGGCAAAGGCGACAAGCGCTTCCTATTTAAGAGCCAGACGTGGGACAATATCTTCTGGAACTTGACCAGCGGCTGTATCATCTGGACTGCTTATGAGGCGCTGACTCTCTGGGCCTACTCCAACAAAATGATTCCATTCCTGGATTTTCGCGCACACCCCGTGTACGGCAGCTTCCTGATGTTCGCGATTATATATATCCGCGACAGCCACTTCTTTTTCGTGCACTGGCTCATCCATTGGAAGCCGCTCTACAATGCCTGCCACTACCTCCACCACAAGAATATCAATATTGGCCCGTGGTCGGGATTGTCTATGCATCCCCTTGAGCACCTTCTCTATTTTTCCGGTGTCTTCATCCACTGGATTATTCCATCCCACCCGGTGCATGCTATCTTCCATCTGCTCCATGCCGGCATCAGCCCGGCGATCGGACACTCCGGCTTTCACAAAATTGCCACGACCAAAGACCGGGAACTGCTAGCTGACCATTACTTCCACTACCTGCACCACCGCCACTTCACCGTGAATTTCGGTGTTCAGGAGGTGCCCCTTGACTGGTGGTTCCGCACCCACCACGACGGATCTCCTGAGGCCCAGGCCCGGATGTTGGCCGCGCGCGTCAAGAAATAGTCCCTAGTTGTTTATTCCCCGCCGCTGCCAAGCGGATGCCTGAGGTGGACGAGGCGTTGCCCCGCCGCCATATACCTAACTATTGATTCGGGCCCATATCTCTCATGCTTACCTATCTTAATCTCTGGACACTTTTGGACCACCCCGCCGCCGCACCGGAGGAGTGGACACTATCCAAAAAAATCGACGCGGTTGCCCAAGCCACCTTTGACGGCGTCATGGGCGAACCCGGCGAGGGCATTGGCGAACTCGCCAAATCCAGTGGCTTGAAGTACTTGGCTTGCAGCCGACTGGGCGCGCAACAGAACTTTCACGATTTGCTCAAGCGCTGTCAGGATGAAGAAGCGCTTGTGGCGCAAATCCATCTGGGCGAACATGACACCCCTGCCAATGAGGCGCTCGAACTGGCACTGCGGCTGGATGCCGCCGCACGCGAGATCGGACTCGATGCCGTTATCGAGACCCATCGCGACACCTGCACCGAAACTCCTGAAAAAACGCTGGAGCTTCAGAGCGGATTCCGCCATGCGACCCAAGGCCGCGAACTTCCGATGGTGTTGGATTTTTCCCACCACGCCGTCGTCAAGCACCTCTACCCGCCATACGCCGCGCATTTCCTAACCGATATCGCGCTGATCCATCGCACCCGCTTCCATCATCTGCGACCCTTCAACGGACATCACGCGCAGATCCCCGTGCTCGCGAGCGATGGCTCCTTCGCTCCCGAAATGACCGACTGGCTGACGTTTGCCGATGAAGTCCTCCGCTTGATCGATGCCAGCCAGCAGCCCGATATTTGGATTTGCCCAGAACTCGGACCGCTGCGCAGTGGCTATGGGCTGTCCGCCTTTCCTCCCAGCTGGGACCAGGCATTGGCCTTGAATGCATGGTTCAAAAACCAATGGGACGCTTTGCGCCATGGTAAAACTCAGACGCGCGCCTAGAGCGTTTTCGCAGAGGTGAGAAATGCTGCTGTGTTTCCACAGCTGGCTCTGCTTTAGTCCGCGCATGCCCCGACCCGATCGCGATTCACGCCCCGAACTACTGGCTCCCGCAGGCAATTGGGATTGCGCGCGGGCGGCGGTAGCTGCTGGTGCTAACGCCATCTATTTTGGCCTGCCGAAATTCAATGCCCGGCTGCGGGCCGAAAATTTCATTGAAGCGGATCTGCCGGAGCTCATGGAATACCTGCACCGCTACGGCTTGCGCGGGTATGTAACGATGAACACGCTGGTGTTCACCAGTGAGCTGGCGGCCGCTGAAGCGCAATTGCGAACGATCGCCGCGGCCGGGGTGGATGCCATCATCATTCAGGACCTCGGTCTCGCCCGACTCGCTGCAGAGGTGGCGCCCAACGTGGCCATCCACGCCTCCACCCAGATGACGATCAGCTCCGCCGAGGGCTTGGCGATGGTGGAGGCCATCGTGCCGCTAGCCCGCGCCATCCTCGCCCGCGAACTCTCGATCAAAGAAATCCAACGCCTCGCCAGCTCGCCCCTCAACTCCACCACTCCGCTGGAAGTCTTTGTCCACGGTGCTCTCTGCGTCGCCTACTCCGGCCAATGCCTCACCAGCGAAGCCCTCGGCCAACGCAGCGCCAATCGCGGCGAATGCGCCCAAGCCTGCCGCATGCCCTACGAAATCGTCGTCGATGGCCAAACCCGCGACCTCGGCGAAGTCCGCTACCTGCTTAGCCCGCAGGACCTCGCCGCCGTCGACCTCATCCCCGACTTGTTGCGCGCCGGGGTGAGCTCATTCAAAATCGAAGGCCGCCTGAAGACGCCCGAGTACGTCGCAGCGGTCACCCGCGTCTATCGAAAAGCCATCGACGCCTGTGGCGCCGAATCTAACATTCCAGCGGGTCCTTCGCCGATCACTGCAGACGACCGCTATGCCTTGGAAATGACGTTTTCCCGCGGCCTGAGCAGCGGCTGGCTCGCCGGGGAAAACCACCCCTATCTGACTCACGGCCGCTTCGGGAAAAAACGCGGGCCGTTGTTAGGCACGATCACCGCCTGTGGACCCGGCTGGGTCAAACTCGGGGCCACCAGCGGGGTGCCCATGGCACCCGGCGATGGCGTCGTGTTTGATGCCGGGGAAAACCGCGATCTCGAACAAGGGGCGCGCATCTGGAAAATTGAGGATGACATCCTGGTGTTTCACCGCACCTACAGCGGCATCAATTTCGAGCGCATCCAACCCGGCCACACGCTCTACAAAACGTCCGATCCAAAACTCGAGAGCGATATCCGCCGGTTCTGGCAAAACGCCCGGCCCGCTGAGAAAAAATTGCCGCTTCACCTCACCGTCACCGGCAGTCCCGGCACTCCGCTCACCTTGGCCGCCGTCGGCCACGAGGACGGTAGTGTTCGCCAGCTCGCGAGCGTGAGCTCAGCGGTTGCGCTCGAGCCGGCCGCCAAGCATGCCCTGACCACCGAGACGCTAAGCGCCCAACTCGGCCGCCTCGGCGATTCGTCCTACGAACTGGCATCCCTCGACAATCAGCTCGCCGACTCCTGTCACCTCGCCCTCTCCGCCCTCAACCAACTCCGCCGCGAGCTCGTCGCCAAACTAACCAACGCCGAGCGCCACGCCTGGAGCGCCGGCTTGAGCCGGCGTGTCACCGCCTATGAACCCCAGGCGCCGGCCCTCGCCGCCAGCCACCGTGCCGATCTCAATCTGCCGCCACAACCCCAGCTCGCCGTCCTCTGCCGCAGCCTCGAACACGTCTCTGCCGCCCTCACCAATCACGTCCCCGTCCTCTACTGCGACTTCGAGGACCCCCGCCGCTACCCGGACGCCGTCGCCCTCTGTCGCTCTCAAATCTCAAATCTGAAATCTCAAATCTATCTAGCCACCCCGCGCATCCTCAAGCCCGGTGAACTCGGCTACCTCAAGCTCATTGAGCACGCCGCGCCCGACGGCTTACTGCTGCGCAACCTCGCCGCTCTGCATTACTACAAGCATCGTAGCGACCTCATTAAGATCGGCGATTTCTCGCTCAACGTCGCCAATCCCATCACCGCCAAGTTGCTCATGGAAACGGCCGGTCTCGACCACCTCACGCTGTCCTACGACTTGAACATTTCCCAGGTGCTCGACCTCCTGAAAGCCGCTCCGCCGGCGTGGTTTGAGCTAACCCTCCACCAGCACATGCCGATGTTTCACATGCAGCACTGTGTTTTTTGCGCCTTCCTCAGCAGTGGCACCACCTACAAGGACTGCGGCCGCCCCTGCGAAAAACACGTCGTCCATCTGCGCGACCGCGTTGGCATGCTCCACCGCCTCCAAGCCGACGTCGGTTGCCGCAACACCCTCTTCAATGGCAAGGCGCAAACCGGCGCTCGCTACTACGACGCACTCCGCGCCGCCGGTCTAACCCGCTTCCGCGTCGAATTGTTGGATGAAACCGCCGACCAGGCCGCCTCCACGATCCGTGCCTATCAAAACCTCCTCGGCGGCACCCTCGCCGCCGCCACCCTCCTCGAGCAGGTCCAGGCCCTCGAAAAACTCGGCGTCACGGAAGGCTCGCTGGCCCAGCTGTGACGGACCATTAGGCGGAGGCGCGGGGACGAGTCGTGGCGGCGCTCTGTGAGCGTCGATGCGCATGAGATGCCCTTTGCTCACTGGCTAGCGACTTTTCCCGCAGGGGAAAAGTCGTCACAGCCCGCCGCCACGATACATCACAGGCTCCCTGCTGGAGTTGCGATTAGCCTCCTGTCCCGCCATTGGAATAGATCTCCGCGCCGGCGTTGATAAACTCGCGGGATTTTTCCGCCATGCCTTGTGCGAGTGCAGCGTCTTCAGCTAGGCCTTGTGCGGCGGCGTATTGGCGGACGTCCTCGCTGATTTTCATCGAGCAGAAATGCGGCCCACACATCGAACAAAAATGCGCGGTCTTGGCGCTCTCCTGGGGCAGGGTTTCGTCGTGATAGAGGCGCGCGGTTTCCGGGTCGAGGCCGAGGTTGAACTGGTCCTGCCAACGAAACTCAAACCGCGCCTTGCTGATGGCGTTGTCCCGGTACTGGGCTCCCGGGTGGCCTTTCGCTAGATCCGCAGCGTGGGCGGCGAGCTTGTAGGTGATGACCCCGACTTTGACGTCATCCTTGTTAGGTAAGCCGAGGTGTTCCTTGGGTGTGACATAACATAACATGGCGCAGCCATACCAGCCGATCATGGCGGCCCCGATGCCGGAGGTGATGTGGTCGTAGCCGGGGGCGATATCGGTTGTTAGAGGCCCGAGGGTATAGAACGGTGCCTCGTGGCACCATTCGAGTTGTTTGGCCATGTTCTCCTCGATGAGGTGCATGGGCACGTGGCCGGGGCCCTCGTTCATCACTTGCACGCCTTTAGCCCAAGCGCGGGTGGTCAGCTCGCCCTGCACTTCGAGCTCGCCAAACTGGGCGGCGTCGTTGGCATCGGCGATGGAGCCGGGGCGTAGTCCGTCGCCGATAGAGAAGGAGACGTCGTAGGCGGCGCAGATGTCGCAGATGTCGTCCCAATGCGTGTAGAGGAAATTTTCCTTGTGATGGGACAGGCACCACTTGGCCATGATCGAGCCGCCGCGCGACACGATGCCGGTCATCCGCGAGGCGGTCATCGGCACGAAGCGCAGCAACACGCCGGCATGAATGGTGAAGTAATCCACGCCTTGCTCGGCTTGCTCGATGAGCGTGTCGCGGAACAATTCCCAGGTCAGGTCCTCGGCCTTGCCATTGACTTTTTCCAGTGCCTGATAGATCGGCACCGTGCCGATGGGCACTGGCGAGTTGCGCAGGATCCACTCGCGGGTGGCGTGGATGTTCTTGCCGGTGGATAGATCCATCACGGTGTCCGCGCCCCACTTGGTGGCCCAGCGCATTTTCTCGACCTCCTCCTCGATGGACGAGGCGACGGCGGAATTGCCGATGTTGGCGTTGATTTTGACCAAAAAATTGCGGCCGATGATCATCGGTTCGCATTCCGGGTGGTTGATGTTGATGGGGATAATGGCGCGGCCGGCGGCCACCTCGCTCCTCACGAACTCGGGGGTGATCTCCTCGGGGATGCGCTGCGGGAAACGACTGAACACGCTCGGCGTGTACGGATTGTCGATTTTGGATTGTGGCTGCTGGCTTTGGGATTCTTGGGCGGAGCCGCGATGCTGTTTGGCTAGATCGTTGCGGACGATATCGCCGCGCAAATCGGCGATTTGTGCCTGGAGATTGGCGATTTTAAGGTTTTCGCGGATCGCGATAAACTCCATCTCCGGAGTGATGATACCTTGGCGGGCGTAGTGAAGTTGCGTCACGGGCTTGCCGTCGCTGCCTCTTTTGATCGCACGCAACGGCTGGCGACGCTCGCCGCTGAGCCCGGGAAATTCCACAAAGCGGCCGGAGCGCTCCGACTGCGACGCAAACTCCACGTGCTTGTCCGTTAGATACCCGTTGTCCTGGGCCGTGACCGGTCGGCCGGCATAGGCCTCGACGTCGCCGCGGGCGAGTATCCAGTCGCGGCGCAGCTGGGGCAGGCCTTGGTCAGATGTGCCGGTAAACGCCGGGTCACCCCACGGGCCCGAGCAATCATACACTCGCACAGCGGCGTTGGGCTGGATCTGGCCATTGAAGCTGGTGGTGTCGGATAAGGCGATCTCGCGCATCGGCACCTGCACCGTGGGATGCAGGGTGCCGCCAACGTAGATGCGGGTGGAGGCGGGCAGGGGGGTGCGGCTGTCGGTGGCAGCGGCTGCCACCGCTGTGGCGGGGTCTTCGGGGCGAATCATGGACGTGAGGTGCGTTAGGTTGGGGGTGATTGAAAAGCAGAAAGCCGTGCGGATCAGGCACGGCCGGGGGAGGGGAAACCAGGTTTCGACTCCCTCCGGCGGCATGACCCGCGTCAGGTACGGAGGGTCTTTTCCGCGCTTTGGAAAATCTCAGCCCGGTGTTCGCCGCGCTCCCCTGTCGTGCAAGCGGGGATTATGACCCGGAACGCCCCCTGCGCAAGGGCGAAGTGATCCCGCACGGCCCATAACTGGGTGACAGACAAATAGTAGCGAATTCTCCGAATCGAAGCCAGGATCTGACCGCTGGACTATTTGTCTGTCACTCTGTCATCTTAAAAAGTGGGATGAGTCGCGGCCGCGCTTATTTCGCTACCACCTGATAGATTGAGCCCGAGTGATCGATGATGAACAGATTGCCTTGGTTGTCCTCGGCGAAGCTCGAGATCTGGGCGATCCTCCCGCCAGTGGGTTGCAGCGCGTCGGTGTGGTCTTTGAAATCCGCGGCCTTGCCGTCTTGGATGACGAATGACCAGATGCGTGGGTTTGCGTAATCACCAAAGATGTAACGGCCCTGCAGTTCGGCGATCGGCCCGCGATAGACGTAGCCACCAGTCACACTGAGCCCTTGGTTGGTGGCATTGCCATGCGGGTACACGTACACCGGCTCAATGCTGCCGGCTGGCGCATCGCCGCCCACATCCGGCGAGGGAGTGGCCACCACGCCTTCACGCAAGCGCCAGCCGTAATTGGCCCCTGCGCCTTTGCCCTTGGGCATGAAATTGATTTCCTCCCAGTTGTTTTGGCCGACATCGCCGATCCACAAATCGCCGGTTTTGCGGTCAAACGAGCAACGCCAGGGGTTGCGCAGGCCGCAGGCCCAGATTTCCGGCTTGGCATCCTTGCGGCCGACATACGGGTTGTCAGTGGGTACCTTGTAGCCCTGATTGGGTGACACATCAATGCGCAACATTTTGCCCAGCAGTGTGTCGAGGGTCTGGCCATGGTTTTGTGGGTCGTTTTGCGAACCGCCGTCACCATTGCCGATGTAGAGCATCCCGTCCGGACCAAACGCGATCCAGCCGCCGTTGTGATTTTCATAGGGTTGCTTGAAGCGCATCACTATTTCCCCCGTCGCCACATTCGTGCTCGTATGATTGTCCGAGGTGAAACGCTCAATGCAGGTGAAATGCTCCTTGTCGGTGAAGTTCACATAATAGCGGCCGTTGACTTGGAAATCCGGATCAAAGGCGAGGCCCAGCAAGCCTTCTTCATTGCCTTTGCGACTCACATTGCTGCAAATGTCCAAGAACGGCTGTTCGGATTTTTTGCCCGTGGCGGCATCGAAAATCCAGACGCGGCCGGCCTGCTCCATGACCCACAGCTTGCCTTGAATATTCCTGGGAGTGCCGGCCCACAGCGGGCGGTCCAAGCCGCTAGCCACCTGCCGCACGCCGAGCGCGGCGTCGGCTCTGAGCAGTGATCCAGCGAAAAAAACTAGGGCAAACGTGAATTTGTAAAGACGCATACGCCGATTCTAGCGAGCTTCGGCGGCAGTGCAAAAAAAAACGAAATTATATTCTCGCTAGCGCAGTGGTGTGGTCACCGTGACCCGTGCCCGCTGTATGCGAGCATCGCCGAACTAGGCGAGCGGGAGCGCCAGCTGCTCGAGTGAACCCGTCTCGCGGTGTTCCAGCAATCCTCCGCGCCCCGCCAAGGTCCGCAGCAGTAAAGGACTTACTTCTTGTGATGAGCTCCGCAGGCTTGGCCGGTCGGAGAATCGGCGATCGCCTCAGTCGGCTGCACCAGTCCCACTTGCAGCAGGTAGGCTTCCACTTCGTCGCCGCTGACGTCGGCTAGCAGGTGGCCATTGACTTCCACGCAAGGGGAGAGAGGTTGGCCGCTTTTGGTGACCATTTCAGCGTACTGGCTGCGATCATTGATGACGTCCCGGTCTTCGTAGCTCAGTTCGTATTTGCGCATGATGGCGCGCACGCCTTGGCTCCAGCCGCAGGAGGGTTTCAAATAGGCAATGATAGTCGGTGAATTCATGATCGGTGGGTATCGTGGTGGATGGAGATTGTGCCCTCTGGGGACGGACTTCTTCTACGTGGGGGGCTTTCCCCTGTCAAGACTTTCCAAAAAAAGGCTTGTTGCTTGCAGGGCGATTGGCTCAACCGGCAATGCTTCATCCAACCGCTGCCATCCCTTTCGATTGACGAATGCGGATTGTTGATGGGGTCGATGAACCTGCAGGGGCTAACAATGGCGGCTGGCCGCGCCCATGCAAAGCCTGCTAAGGCACTTCGGCATTCAAAGATAAACATAACGCACGTATTTTCAATTACTTGAATTCATACACATGGCATATCAGAGCCACTCTCGCACCACCCCGCAAAGCCCACAGGATGCCCCTGATGCAGCAAAGTCGGATGCCGCATGACGCCGTCGCTCCCCCCCCCGGGGCGCGGGGAATTTGCGCGGCCTGCCTTCCAGGCGCCCAAATTCGAGTCCTTAGCCACTCCATACTTGATCCTCAACCCATGATCTCCTATCTCTTTCCCGCAGCCCGCCACCATAGCGTGGTAGCTCTTCCGTTGCCGGACTTTCGGGTTCGCTCAACATTACTGATTAAAAACGTGAATATCACTCATTTACTGCGGTCAATCGAGACGATCGCATTTCGGTTCCTTATTTTGGCGATAGGCCTGCTAATGGTCGAGGTTCAGCTGCTGATTGCGGCAGGTGTGGACCACAATCCAGCGATCGTTCGTAGCGTGGCGCTGGTTGATTCGGCTTTGCTGGCTAGCATTCCTCAGGAGGAGCTCGTCGGCTCGCGAGTCATTTCTATCGACGGCAACCGCGATGTGATCGAGGAGATCACGGCGGCACTCGATGGGCTGACCGAAATTGATGTCGTCCGCGTGATCTCGCACGGCAGCGACGGGAAACTTTGGTTCGGCGGCCACGCGCTCGACGTGAGCACGCTCGATGCTCGCTCGACGCGGGTTGCAGGATGGGGCCGATGCCTTTCCGCCGATGCAGAAATTCTCCTCTATGGATGCCGGGTCGCGGAAACGGACCAAGGGAGATCTTTTGTCAAAGAGTTGGCGGCTTTGACGCATACCAAGGTCGCAGCAAGTACGAACGTCACCGGTATGGGTGGCGACACCGATCTCGAGTTTCAGCAGGGCCACGTCACGGCGGCGCTACTTGCGAGCACCGCGATGTATAAGCAGGCCGGGGTGTCGCTCGATGTCAACACCTCCAACTCGTCGATCACGAGCTGGACGAACAACGGCAACGGCACCGCCACCGTGACGATGAAGTATGACATCAGCGGCTTGTTCTACGTCGCTGGTGGCAGCTCTTCGCCGAATGGCTACGTCTACATGTACCTCAACGGTAAGCAGGTCGCGAGCCAGGCCGTGACGATAGACACGACCTTTACGGAGTACGGCACGACGACCGGAGACTTGGCGATCGGCTATACGACTCGAGGAAGTAAGAACCTGTTGTTCACCGCTACGTTCGCGCTCTCTCTGGGCAACAACCAAATTTCGGTGAGCCCTCGACCGGGTTTCCCCACGACATGGACCGATCCCAATCCACATAACTTGGTGATCGAGGCTCCGTATTTCTACGGCGCCTCCGCGGCAGCGACGGCACACACGGTGGCGGTCGGCAGTAGCTTCAGCTACTACTACTATGTGGCCGGCACGGCTCCCCAGACATTCACTGCCACCGGATTGCCGGCGGGGCTGACGATGAGCACGGGAGGCTCCATCGTCGGCTATCCACGCAATGGCAGTGCTGGTGTTTATCAGGTGAACATCCGCGCCACCAATGGCTTTGGGACCTGCAATCTGCCGGTGACCTTCACGATTACAAACCAGGCCCCGGATTTTGCCAGCACGTCAGCGGCAACCATCACTGGGGGCATCGAGAGCACCCCACTGACGATCTCTTATGCGTCGCTCGCCGCTGCCGTGGGCGCGACCGACCCGAACAATACGAGTACCGCTATTTACAATGGCTGGACGATCGATCCGATCTCGTTCCGCATCGAGTCACTTCTCGGCGGCACGCTGACGAAAAATGGCACGGCGGTGACCGTTGGCACGACATCGATCGCTGCGGGCGAAAGCCTCGTTTGGACGCCACCTGCCTCCGTCAATGGCGTGCGCGATGCTTTCACGCTGAAAGCCTATGACGGGGCACTTTATTCCGCGGCGACCAAGACGGTGAAGGTGTCCGTCGGAGCGATCAATGATGCGCCTACGCTGACGAGTTTTTCGGGTCCCGTCACCACAGGCAAAGAGGACTCATTGATTCCGATCACCTTTGCAGACCTGATGGCAAAGGGCGACGAGGCCGATATCGACAGCCCCGTCACCGGCTTCGTGGTGAAGGAAGTCACGACCGGCAGCTTGAAAATCGGCACCAGTGAGGGCAGCGCCACGCCGTGGAATGCGTCCACCAACAAGGTGGTCACTGCGAGTTTGATTGGCTACTGGACGCCCGCACCGAACGCCAACGGGCCGCAATCCGCATTGAAACTGGTGGCGCGTGATGATGGTCCGCTGGAGTCCGCCACTCCGGTGCAAATGGTGGTGGCTGTATCACCAATCGCCGATGCGCCGACGCTCACCGCGGTCGACATCATCTCGGGTCAAACTGAGGGCGAGCCCATGGAAATTTCTTACACCTCGATCGCCGCTGCGGCCGATGAGGCGGATGTCGATGGAGATGTGATCTCGTTTCGGGTCGAGGCGATCAGCTCAGGGTCACTGCAAAAATGGAGTGGTTCGGCTTGGGGGGCGGTCGTGGCCGGAACCACTTTGGTCGCCGCCGGTGAAAAGCTGCGCTGGACACCGGCGATCGGCACCACGGGCCTGCAGAATGCCTTTACGATCAAAGCCTGGGATGGCCAGTTCGCTTCGGAGACAGCGGTCCAACTGAAGATCGATGCCGCCCGTTGGACGATCGTGCCGTGGACCTCTGCGGCGACGAGTGGTCTCGATCCCAGGTATCGCTACACCCACGCCTACTCGTTTGGGGCGGTCGGTTCATTTGCCCTCGGCGGAATCACCTTCACCGGCATCGCTGGCGGAAACCCGTCGGTGGATGGTCGCCTCTCCACGACAAACTTCGGCAGTTTCACGGCCAACGATGACAACAATCTCAGCGATGCCAGCCGCAGCCTCGCCAATGATTTTGTCTATGGCAGCAGCGCCGTTCAGACGGTGACGCTGCGCGGCCTGATCCCTGGCACGCGCTATGTGTTGTCGCTATTTTCCGTCGGAGCGGATTCCACGAGCCGCGACTTCACCTTGCAAGGCGCGATGGGGCAGGTCGCCGTGAATCAAAACGCGTATGGAAACAACAACGGGATTCGCATCGACTATAAGTATCTGGCGGACTCCAGCGGATCGGCCACAATCACCATCACTCCCGCCGCCAGCAGCTTCAATCTCTACGGCATCGCCAATCGCGAATCGTCGCCTTCTGCCACGCTCTACCCGCCGAGCAGCCTCACTTACGATGGCTCGCCGAAAGATTTCCAAAGCGGCATTGCGCCTCGCAATGAGCCGTTCGTTTCGGCCGGCGTTCAACATTCCGTCGTCCTCAAGTCGGATGGCACGGTATCGGCTTTTGGCAGCAACAACGATGGC
>Ga0209084_1001347_pt1 | contig 20778 bp, 17 predicted proteins | sample C_130820_MF_Meta_FD_187309 | JGI IMG/M metagenome (GOLD analysis project Ga0209084, IMG submission 187309) | Freshwater microbial communities from Lake Croche, Canada to study carbon cycling - C_130820_MF_MetaG (SPAdes) (version 2) | ecosystem: Environmental > Aquatic > Freshwater > Lake...
TTTGGTGGTCAATTCATCGCAGGGCGGTGGCACCAAAGACACCTGGATTTTGGAGGACTAGGACATGCTCAGCCGCACCGCAGACCATTTGTACTGGATGTCGCGCTACACCGAGCGCGCCGAAAATACCGCGCGCATGCTCGATGTCAACTACCAAACCGGCTTGCTCGGCCAAAGCGAGGCCGCCGCCGAACTGGGCTGGCGCGGCCTCTTGAGCATCAGCGAGCTTTTGCACAACTACACCCAAACCCATGGCTCGGTTAAGGCGCGCGAGGTGATGGACTTTATGGTCAAGGACGAGCGCAACCCCTCGAGCATCTTGTCCTGCCTGGGTGCGGCGCGCGAGAACGCCCGCGCGGTGCGCGGCACCCTGACCACCGAAGTTTGGGAGACGCACAACCAGACCTGGCTGGAGGTCAAGCGCATGACCGCCTCGGGCGCTTTTGAGCGCGATCCGGCGCAGTTTTTCGAATGGGTGAAGTTCCGCTCGCACCTCTCGCGTGGCGTCACCGTGGGCACCATGCTGATGGACGAGGCGCTGCACTTCATGCGCCTGGGCACCTTCTTGGAGCGTGCCGACAACACCGCGCGCCTGGTCGATGTGAAGTTTTACGCCGGACAGACCGACTTTTTGGACACCGCGCTGGCGCGCGACCAGGAGCGCGACTTCTACCACTGGAGCGCGATTTTGCGCAGCGTTTCGGCCTTTGAGGTCTACCGCAAGGTCTACCGCGACGTGATCCGCCCCGAGCGGGTGGCCGAGCTGCTCATTCTCAAGGCCGACATGCCGCGCTCGCTGCACGCTTCTATGAATGAGGTGTTGGCCAATCTGGAGCGCGTGAGCGAATCGACCGAAAGCGAGACGCTGCGGCGCACCGGCAAACTGCTGGCGCAGCTGAAATACGGACGTATCGACGAAATCCTGGACACCGGCCTGCACTCGTTTTTGACGCAATTCTTAGACCGCGTCAACGACCTGGGTCTGCACATCAGTCGGGAGTTTTTGGTGCCGGTAAATTAGCTTGTACGGCTTGGCCTAGCTCGATCACTGACAGCGCGTAAAAACTGCTCCAGTTGTATCGGGTCACGGTATAGAAGTTGTCGGTGCCTACCACATAGCTCGGGTTGGCGCCCAGGCCCTGGGGCAGTTCCACCAGCGCCAACAGGCCGGGATGCGCCAGCGCAGCGGCTGGCAGCAGGGCGCCACGGGCCTGCATTTGCACTGGCGTCATGCTGGGCACGATGTCTTTGTCCAGCAAGGCGGGCAAGTCGGCGCGGGCCATGTCCAGCTCGACGGAAAAGTGCGTGGGCATGCCGCTCTTCCAGCCAAAAGCGGCCAGGTAATTGGCCACCGAGCCGATGGCGTCGGCACTGCTTCCAAACAGGTCAATACGGCCGTCGCCATCAAAGTCCACCGCGTACTTTTGCCAGCTCGAAGGCATGAACTGGGCTATCCCCATGGCACCGGCGTAGCTGCCGCGCACAGTCAGCGGGTCGCGCCCGGTCTGGTGGCTCCAGAGCAAAAAGGCCTCGAGTTCTTGCAAAAAATAGGCGCTGCGCCCGGCCGCTTTGGGGTGTTGGGTAGGAAAGTCAAAGGCCAGGGTGGCCAGTGCGTCGAGTACGCGGTATTTGCCCATGCGTTGGCCGTACAAGGTTTCGGCGCCCAAGATGCCAACAATAGTGCCAGCGTCTACACCGCTTTGCTGCTGCGCGCGCGCCAGCGTAGTCGCGTTGGCTTGCCAAAAACGCACGCCGGCCTGGATGCGCACCGGGTCCAGTACGCGGCGCCGGTAGGCGTCCCAGTTACGCACGCCGGGGTCGGCAACGGGGCTCGCGGCGCGGATCACCTCCGGCAGCTTTTGGGCCTGTGCGAGCGTGGCGCGCACCCAAGCGGCACTCAAGCCTTGGCGCTCGGCGATTTGGCGCGCGGCCTCGCGTACCCGCAGGTCATTGCGGTAGCTTTTGGCGGCCACCGCGTTTTTGCTTGCCGCAGTTTTGTTTTTCTTAGGCTTGGCCGCAAACGCACTGGGGCTGAGCAGACAGGCGGCCAGCGCCAGGCAGATCCAGGCCCGTAGGGCAGCGCGGGCAGGCGAGGCGGATAGAGCGGGCGCGAAAGACATCAGGGTTTTGCGGTTAGGGCTATGCTGGGGCGCATTGTGGCTTAGGGCGCCCTGCGGCGGGCCGGCACTAGAATCAATTGGCCTACAAAGGATTCTTGCCTCATGTCCAAAACCGGCTACTTCACCCACCCCAGCGGCAACCGCCACGAGATGGGCCCGGGCCACCCCGAGTGCCCCCAGCGCCTGGACGCCATCAACGACCGCTTGCTGGCCACCGGTTTGCTGGATGTTTTGCATGGTTATGAAGCACCCGCCGCCACCCTGACGGTCGTGGCGCAGGCGCACAGCATCGATTTGGTGGAAAAGCTGCAAGCGCTCGACGCCGGTTTGCAGGCCGCACTGGTGCAGGGCGCGCGTCCCGGCTATGCCGCCCTCGACCCCGATACCACCATGAACCCGTGGACTTGGCAGGCCGCGTTGCACGCCGCAGGCGCCACCGTGGCGGCCACCGATGCCGTGCTGCGCGGCGAACTGGAAAACGCTTTTTGCGCCGTGCGCCCGCCCGGTCACCATGCGTGCCACGGCAAGGCCATGGGTTTTTGCTTTATCAACCATGTGGCGATTGCCGCGCGCCACGCCCTGGAGCATCACGGCCTGCAGCGGGTGGCGATTGTGGACTTTGATGTGCACCATGGCAACGGCACCGAAGACATCGTCAGCGGCGATGAACGCATCCTGATGGTCAGCTTTTTTCAGCACCCGTTTTATCCCTACAGCGGCGCCGAAGGCTCGGCGGACAATATATTGAATCTGCCGGTTCCGGCCTACACCAAGGGCGAGACGGTGCGCACGCTCATTAGCCAGCACTGGCTGCCGCGCCTGGAGGCCTTTGCCCCAGAAATGATATTTATCAGCGCCGGCTTTGACGCCCACCGCGAGGACGACCTGGGGCAAATGGGTCTGGTCGAGGCCGATTACGCCTGGATTACGCAGCAAATCAAGGCAGTGGCGGCCAAGTTTGCCAAGGGCCGCATCGTCTCCAGCCTGGAGGGCGGCTACAACCTGGGCGCGCTGGGGCGCAGCGTGGAAGCGCACATACGGGTGTTGGCCGATGTCTAGCCCGGCCCCGATCGAGGACTTTCAGGGCTGGCTGGTGGCGTTTTTTCAGCCTTCGGTCGGCATCGAGTTGGCGGCTTTAGCGCTGTGCGGCGCGTTGGCCTGGGTGCTGGTGCGCGCTCTGGCGGCGGCTTTGGGCGGCGATCGGCGCTCGGTGTGGTTTGGGCATAGAAATATTGACGGCGTGCTGTTTCCAGCGCTGCTCTTGGTCTTGGCCTTTGCCGCACGGGCGATATTGGCACGCCAGCTCGATACCGTGGTGCTGCGCGTGGCCATTCCGGTATTGCTGGCGCTGGTGGTGATTCGCACGGGGGTCAAGGTTTTGCAACTGGCTTTTTCGCAGGCGCGGTGGGTGCGTGCCTTGGAGCAGACCATTTCCTGGTTGGTGTGGCTGGCCTTGGTGCTGTGGGTCAGCGGCTTGCTGCCCGCTGTGCTCAATGAAATGGACCAAATTGGCTGGAAGGTCGGTGCCGCTCGCCTGACGGTGCGCAATTTGGTCGAGGGCTTGCTCACAGCGGGTGCGGTGCTGATTGTGATGCTGTGGATTTCGGCGGCTATCGAGTCGCGTCTGTTGCGCTCGGCCACCAACGGCGGCGAGCTGTCGGTGCGCAAAGCCATCAGCAATGCCACCCGCATCGTGCTGCTGTTTTTGGGCTTGATCATGGCTTTCTCAGCGGTGGGCATCGACCTGACGGCCTTGTCGGTCGTGGGCGGTGCCTTGGGCGTGGGCATCGGCTTTGGCCTGCAAAAACTGGCGGCCAATTACATCAGTGGCTTTTTGATTTTGGCCGAACGCAGCCTGCGCATTGGCGATAACGTGCGGGTCGAGGACTTTGAGGGCACGATCACCCAGATCAACGCCCGCTACACCGTGGTGCGGGCCATTACCGGGCGCGAGGCCATCGTCCCCAACGAAATGCTGCTGACCAGCCGGGTGGAAAACCTCTCGCTCGCCGACCCCCGGGTGGTACAGACTACCCGCGTGCTGGTCGCTTTTGATGCCGACGTGCCCCGGGCCATGGCCCTGATGGAGACCGCTGCCCGCGCACATGCGCGTGTACTGACCAGCCCGGCCCCCAGCGTGCAGCTGTCGCAGTTTGTGCCCGAAGGCATCGAGCTGACGCTGGTTTACTGGATCGCCGACCTGGAAAACGGACAGGGCAATTTGCGCTCCGAGCTTAATCTGGCGCTTTGGCAGGCCTTTGCCGAGCAGGGCATCGCCCTGGCCGGGCCGGCGCGTAACACGCCAGCGAGCGCCGCGGCCGCGACATTGCCCCTCTGAGCGCTAGGGACAGTCTAGGCAGAGCAGCGGTTTCACAGTACACTTGTGTATTGAGTCGGTAAAGGTAGCACGACGGCAAGGATCGCCCAGAGTGCCTTGCCTGGCTTGTTAAAGGAGTTTTGCAATGACTGAGTTGGTAGTGCGGCGTTTGCTCGTGGACCTCACCACCCCCTTTGAGGCGCGCTGGAACGGGGGCGACGCCTTTCGCTCGGCGTTTTTCAGCGCTTTGTCCATGAGCTTTCCGCTGGGCGAGCAGTATTTCATCGACTCGGTGCGCACCTGTTTCAAGGCTTTGCCTGAGGAGCAGCGCGAGAAATTTGCCGCGGAGGTGCAGGGTTTTATCGGCCAGGAGGCGACGCACCGGCGCATTCACCAGTTGTTTAACGGGCATCTGGAGCGCATGGGCTTTGTCAACAAGATTGAGGTCATCGGCGCCAAGCGCATCCAAAAGGCCGCGCACTTGGACCCGCGCATGCATTTGGCCGCGACGGCAGCCGTGGAGCATTTCACCGCGTTATTTGCCGACTGGATGCTGCGCCACCCCGAAGCCCTGGAAGGCGCAGAGGAGCGCCTGCAAACCCTGTGGCTCTGGCACAGCGCCGAAGAGTCCGAGCACCGCAGCACGGCCTTCAATATCTACCAGGCCAGCGGTGGCAGCCACGTTTGGCGGGTGCGCGTGTTCCGGGTGATCTCATTTATTTTCATCAGCGACGTGCTGCGCCAAACAGTGCGTAATCTGTGGCATGACGGCAGCCTGTTCAAGTGGAGCACCTGGCGCAGTGCGGGGCGTCTGCTCTTTGCGCGCGACGGCATGCTCCGGGGCAACGTGGCCGCCTGGCGCGATTACCTGCGCAAAGACTTCCACCCCGAGCAGCACGACGCCAGCCGTGGCCAAGCCTGGTTAGCGCAAAACACCCAGCATTTCTCGCCGGTCGGCACACCGGCTGCAGCGTAGTCCAAGCCGGGTCTAGGTTGCGGCCCTGCCAAGATGCCAAGGTCTGACGCCGCCCGCCCCCGCAAGCCATGGACGGGCCCCGTGGTCGGTGGTGTTTTGGTGCTTATTTTGGCGCTCGGCGCCTGGCTTTGGTGGTCTGCAAAAAGCTACCAAAGCCTCCAAAGCCAAGAGCGCTTGCACTGTGACCTGCCCCAGTTGGCTGCAGGCAGCCCCCATCCTGGCATGGTGTGGGTGCCCGGCGGCACGCTGGCCATGGGCGATACGGTGTACGCAGAAGAAATGCCAGTGCGCAAAGTGCCGGTGCAAGGCTTCTGGATGGACCGTACCGAGGTCACCAATGCGCAGTTCGCCGCCTTCGTGCAGGCCACAGGCTATGTCACCGTGGCCGAGCGGGCAGTGGATCCCAAAGTGCATCCCGAGTTGCCGCCCGATTTGCTGTTGCCCGGCGCAGTGGTGTTTGTCAGCCCCACCAGTTTGTCCGGTGATGGCAACCCGACGCAGTGGTGGCGCTATCTGGCCGGCGCGCACTGGCGCCACCCGGGTGGGCAACACACCTCCATTGCCGGTCGAGAGGCTTTCCCGGTGGTCAACCTGACTTTTCAAGACGCGCAGGCCTATGCGAAGTGGGCTGGACGGGCGCTGCCCACCGAGGCGCAATGGGAGTGGGCTGCGCGCGAGGCCAGCGCGCAAACGCCCACCACCCACGGCCAACCGGCGCAGGCCAATACCTGGCAAGGCATGTTTCCAGTGGCCAACTCGGCGCAGGATGGTTTTGTCGGCTTGGCACCGGTGGGCTGCTACGCGCCCAACGCTTTAGGCCTATTTGACATGCTGGGCAATGTTTGGGAAATCACCCGCGACCGCTACACCGCCAGCCACGCGGTGTTGGCCCAAGAGGCCCCAGAGGCCGAGGTGGACACCGCTGCCATCGCCGGGCGCAAGCCCGGCACACCGGGGCAGGTGCCCTCGCATGTCATCAAGGGCGGTTCGTTTTTGTGCGCACCCAATTACTGTATGCGCTACCGCGCCGGTGCGCGCCAGGCGCAGGAAGATGATTTAGCAGTCAGTCACCTGGGTTTTCGCACCATCTTGCAGGCGCCAGGGCCGTAAATGGGCTGACAGCCCTTGCGTTTATCGCTGCTGCTGCCGCACCAGGTACTTGGCAATGATGTCCAGAAAATAGCGTTTGGTGCTGATCGCTGTTTGCGGCCGAATCAAGGCGTGGTAGCTGCCCACCACCGACAAATAAAACAACGTGGCCAGGTCGGCAGCGGTTTTTTCATCGCCCACCAAGCGCATGAATTTGCGGGCAAACAGGGCAATGCGCATATCGTCGGTTTTGCGCAGCATGGTGGCCACTAGGGCATCGCGGCGGCCCAGTCCGCGCAGGGCCAGTTCAAAGCGGATGTTGTTCAGATCCTCGCCGCCAAAGGCCAGCACAGTGTCGAGCATGGCCTCGATGTCCTTGACCGGATCGGGGTCAGCGTCGCTTTGCAGGCCGGGGTAAAGCGCGATTTCGCGTGCGCGCCAGCGCTCGATGAGCGCGGCAATCAGCTCGGCATGGTCTTTGAAATGCCAGTAAAAACTGCCCCGCGTCACGTTCAGGTCTTCGGCCAAAGACAGTACCCGCACGCGGTCAAAACTGTGGTCCACGGCGGCCCGAAAGGCCGCGTCCAGCCAATCGTCGCGCCCCAGGCGCGATGCCAGCGTGCGGTCGGTACCGCGTTTGGCGGAAGTTTTGCGAGCAGGAGTCGGATTCACCATACGGGATTTGCGCTGAAAGTGGATCGGGTATTGTCACCCAAAGAGCGTCGCGCACGTGCCTGGCGTCGCGCCCACCGCGTGCTACATTGCCTGCAAAGTACATATCTGTATGGCTGCTGGACCACGCCGTGCCATCCCCCACTTTGGAGACCTCAACAATGAATCATCGCGCAAATGCCTTGACGCGCGCGCTGCTAACAGCAAGTTTGGCCGCTTGGTGCAGCACAGGGGGCCTTTACGCATCGACCGCCTCCACGGCGCGCCCAGCGGCCATGCCGGCCACACCGATAAGCGCGGGCGCTGCTTCGCGGCCCGCCAAAAGACCCAATATCGTGGTGCTGGTCGCCGACGACTGGGGCTTTACCGACCTGGGCGCTTTTGGCGGCGAGATGGCCACGCCGCACCTGGACGCCCTGGCCCATGCGGGCGTGCGCTTTTCGAACTTCCATGTGGCTGCCTCCTGCTCGCCCACGCGTTCGATGCTGCTGACCGGCGTGGACAACCACCGCAATGGCGTGGGCAATTTGCGTGAAGCCATGCCCATCGAGCACCTGGGCAAACCGGGCTACCAGGGCTCGCTCACGCCGCAGGTGGTTACGGTGGCTTCACTCTTGCAGGACAGCGGCTACCGCACCTATGTTGCGGGCAAGTGGAATGTGGGCTCAGAGCCCTACAACCTGCCCAACCGGCGCGGCTTTGATAAATCCATTGTGCAGGGCGACACCGGCTCGGACAACTGGGAGCCGGCCAAGCAGTACCTGCCGCACTTGCCGCAGGTGTATTGGTTTGAGGACGGGCAAACCGCCAAGATGCCTGCCGAGTTTTATTCCTCGCAGTATTTTGTGGACCGCACCATCGGCTACATCGAGTCTGACAGCCGCAAAGACCAGCCCTTTTTTGCCTACGTGGGTTTTCAGGCCAACCATGTGCCGGTGCAGGCGCCGGCCGAATTCATTGCCAAGTACAAGGGCCGCTACCGCGCCGGTTGGACCGCTTTGCGCGAGCAGCGGCTGGCCAAAGCCATTGAACTGGGTATCGTGCCGCCGGGCACGCGCCTTCGGACCATGTCCACCACCGGCAACTGGGATACTTTGCCCGAAAAAGAGCGCTTGCACATGGAGCGCCAGATGGAGGTCTACGCCGCCATGGCCGAGGCCATGGACTTTCATGTCGGGCGCTTGGTCGAATACCTGAAAAAGTCCGGCCAATACGACAACACCCATTTTGTGTTTTTGTCGGACAACGGCGCCGAGGGCTCGGACTACCACGAGGCGCAGCCCTGGCTGGTGTTCAACTACAAGCAAGACACCGAGACTTTGGGTGCCAAAGGCACCTACGGTATCCCCGGCCCGGGCTGGGCCAGCGCGTCGGCATCGCCCCTGTACACCTATAAATTTTGGGCGGGCGAGGGCGGTATCCGCACGCCAATGCTGATGACTGGGCCCGGCGTGCGTCAGGCAAACCGCGTGGAGGGCGCGCTCACCCACGTGACCGATATCACCCCCACCTTGCTAGATTTGGCCCAGGTGGCGCCGCATCGGGGCAGCTACCGCGGTGCGCCGGTGGAGCCCATCGTCGGGCGCAGTTTGCTGCCGCTGTTGCAGGGCGGCGCCACCGCCGTGCGCGGGCCCGGACAGGTGCTGGGTTATGAGTTGTCGGGTAATGCCGCTTTGTTCAAAGACCACCTCAAACTGGTGCGCAATATTGCGCCGCTGGGCGACGGCCAATGGCATTTGTACGACTTGCGCGCCGACCCCGGTGAAACCCAAGATCTGCAAGGCACATTGCCCGAAGCATTTGCCACCATGCAAACCGACTTTGCTGCCTGGTCGCAGGCCAACCAGGTGCTAGACATCCCCGCTGGCTACAGCCCGCAAAAACAGGTCATGATCAATGGCTTTTGGCGCTACTGGCTGCCCGTCTGGGGCAAGGAAGTGGGCGCGGTGTTGGTGGGCTTGGTGCTCTTGACGCTCTGGTGGATCGTGCGCCGGCGTCGGCGCCACGCATGAGCGCAGGCTACTACGACAGCCCCTGGCCGGCCGAAGACGGCGGGCCGGCGCGCCTGCAAACGGCCGCACCGGGCTGGGACTGGAAACTGCAGCCCCACGAGCGCCTGTACTGCCACACCCGCAACACCACGCTGTCGACCATGACGGTGCTGGGCGATCCGGGTCAGGTGTACCTGCTGACCCACTCGGCGTTGCGTGCTCATATAGGCCTAGCCACGACGGCCTGCGTGGAGCGCATCGACCCGCACAGCCTGCGCACCCTGGAGCGCTCGCCGCGTTTGCCCGGCGGCCCGATGTGGCCGGGCGGCATGGCGATCCACCGCAACGGCGATATCTACGTGGTCTACGGCCGCTACGCGCATCGCCTGGACCGACATTGCCAGCCCAAGCAGTCGCTGCAACTGCCTATCCATCAGCCCTACAACTCCTTTGTGGTGCTGGACAACGGGCTGATCGTCACCAAAAACCTGTCGGACACGGTGGCCGCGCAGCTGGTGGTGCTAGACCCGGAGCGCTTGCAAACCGTGAGCGCACCGCTGAACTGCCCCGAGCCATCGATTGCGCGCCTCAGTGCGGTGGGCAATACCGTCTATGTGGTCGGTGTGCGTTCGATTTTTCGTTACCACTGGAACGAAGCGGCGCAAGCCCTGCGCATGGATCGCGATTGGCGCTGGGACTACGTTGGCGCCACCGGCCAAAGCTACGGCTGGGACGTGGTGATCGACGGCCACAACGCCTGGTTTATGGACAACGGACGCCATCGCTACCGCATCAATATGCATGGCGCTGGGGTGTCCCCAACACCCAACCGCTTGCTGCGCGTCTCGCTGCACAACAGCCAAGACCACAGCGCCGTGGCGATCAGCGGCCAGGTCGGCGGCAGTATCACCAATCCGCCGCTGGTCGATGTGCAGCGCCAAATCGTGCTGGGCTATGACGCGGCCAACCGCTTTTTGCGCGCCTGGCGCATCGGCTCTGCCGGGCAGGGGCTCGCGCCCTTGTGGGAAAAGCCCCACTTCGGCGTGGCCAGCCATATGGTGCTCCTGCCCACCAGCGGCCAGGTGGTGCTCAACGATTACCGCCGCTGGGGCGAAGAGGTGGTGGTGCTCGACATCGCCAGCGGCGCCGAATGTGCCCGCGTGCGGGTGGGGGGCATCACCCAGGGCGTGGTCTTCCCCAGCGTGGGCTGGGAGCGGGATATGTATTGGTGCTCCATGGGGCGACTTTCGCGGGTGTTTGTGGCATGAATGAGGCGCTGCAGGGCACCATCGTCGACACCCTGATCGTGGGTGCCGGGCTGTCAGGCATCGGCAGTGCGGTGCATTTGCGCCAAGGGGTGCCCGATGCGTCGGTGCTGATTTTGGAGGCACGCGAGCGCATCGGCGGCACCTGGGATTTGTTTCGCTACCCCGGTGTGCGCTCGGACTCGGATATGCATACGCTGGGCTATGCCTTCAAGCCCTGGACCGGCGCCAAGGCGATTGCCGATGGCCCGTCCATCCTGCGCTATATCCAAGAGACGGCGCAAGAGCAGGGCGTTTTGCCGCTGATCCGCTTTGGCCACCGGGTGCTGCAAGCCGACTGGGACAGCGCCAGCGCTTTGTGGACGCTGCAGGTGCTGTGTCTGGCCGATGGGCAAATGCTGCGCCTGCAATGCCGGTTTTTGCTGATGTGCAGCGGCTACTACAACTACGAGCACGGCCACGCACCGCACTTTGAAGGGCAAGAAAACTTTGCAGGGCCTATCGTGCATCCCCAGCACTGGCCCGACGGTCTCGATTACCGGGGCCGCCAGGTGGTAGTGGTTGGCAGTGGCGCCACCGCCATGACGCTGGTTCCTGAAATGGCCAAGCGGGCCGCCCGCGTGACGCTTGTGCAGCGCTCGCCCACCTATGTGGTGGACCGGCCCAGCACCGACGCCGTGGGCGATGCTTTGCGCCGCACACTGCCGCCCACAGCAGCCTATGCGCTCACGCGCTGGAAAAACGTGCTCATGGGCATGTTTTTCTATGCCCTGGCCCGGCGCAAACCTGCCTTGGCCACGCGCAGGCTGTTGGACGGTGTGGCCCAAGCGCTGCCGGCAGGCTATCCGGTGGCCCAGCACTTCACACCGCGCTACAAGCCCTGGGACCAGCGCATCTGCCTGGTGCCCGATGGCGATTTGTTTGCCGCTTTGCGTGCGGGCAAGGCACGCATGGTGACCGACACCATTGACCGTTTCGAGGCTGGCGGCATACGCATGCGCAGCGGCGGGTTTTTGCCGGCCGATGTGGTTGTCAGTGCCACCGGGCTCGATTTGCTTGGTTTTGGTGGCATGCAGATCGCCGTCGATGGGCGGGCGCTGGAGGTCAGCCAAGCCTTGTCCTATAAAGGCATGATGCTGCAAGGTGTGCCCAACTTTGCCTATGTGTTTGGTTACACGAATGCATCCTGGACGCTTAAAAGCGACTTAACCGGCCAGTACGTCGTCCGGCTGCTGCGCTACATGCGCCGCAAAGGCCTGGCCACCGTCGTGCCGGTTTTGCAGGACCCGAGCGTGCAGCCCGAACCCTGGGTGGATTTCAGCTCGGGCTACTTCCAGCGCGCCATGGACCGCTTTCCCAAGCAGGGCAGCAAGCGGCCCTGGCGCCTGTACCAAAACTATCTGCGCGACCTTGTGGCGCTGCGCTGGAGTCCCTTGGCCGACGGCGTCCTGCAGTTTCGCAAGCGCGTATAATTAAAAAAGCACGATCGTTCTTTTTTGGATTTAAGCGCTGCGTATGGGCTTGTAAGTCCTGCGTACGAGCGCGCCGCATAGAATCTCGGATTGGCCCGCAGCGGGGCGATCCCTGGCCCGTTTTTCTGTTTTTACCTCTGGAGTGGTGTTTATGAAAGTGATGGTTCCGGTTAAGCGTGTGGTCGATTACAACGTCAAAGTCCGCGTCAAATCCGATGGCAGCGGTGTCGATATCGCCAACGTCAAAATGAGCATGAACCCCTTTGACGAAATCGCCATCGAAGAGGCGGTCCGTCTGAAGGAAAAAGGCGTGGCTACCGAGGTCATCGCCGTCTCCTGCGGCGTGAGCCAATGCACCGAGACCTTGCGCACCGCCATGGCCATCGGTGCCGACCGCGCCATCCTGGTGGAAACCGCCGAAGAGCTGCAACCGCTGGCCGTCGCCAAAATCCTCAAAGCCCTGATGGACAAAGAGCAGCCCGGACTGGTCATTTTGGGCAAACAAGCCATCGACGACGATTGCAACCAAACCGGCCAAATGCTCGCCGCCCTGTGCGACCGCCCGCAAGCCACCTTCGCCAGCAAGGTCCAAGTGGCCGACGGCAAAGCCACCGTCACCCGCGAAGTGGACGGCGGCTCCGAAACGCTGAGCCTGGCTTTGCCGGCCATCATCACCACCGACTTGCGGCTCAACGAGCCGCGCTATGTCACCTTGCCCAACATCATGAAGGCCAAGAAAAAGCAGCTCGACACCTATAGCCCCGCCGATCTGGGCGTGGACGTGAGCCCACGCATCAAGACCCTCAAAGTGGTCGAGCCCGCCGCACGCAGTGCCGGCATCAAAGTGGCCGACGTGGCCACGCTGGTGGACAAGCTCAAGAACGACGCCAAGGTCATCTAAGACCGGCTGGCGCACTCTTTACTCGATTTAACCCATTCGTCTACAGGACTATTTATGACTTCTCTCGTTGTTGCCGAACACGATAACGCTGGCATCAAGCCTTCCACGCTCAACACCATCACCGCTGCGTCTCAGTGCGGTGGCGACGTGCATGTGCTGGTGGCCGGACACAATGCAGGCGCCGCCGCCGCCGCGGCTGCCGCCATTGCTGGTGTGGCCAAGGTGATCCATGCCGACAGCCCCGCTTTTGCCAACGGCCTGGCCGAAAACGTAACTGCGCAGGTGGTCTCGATGGCCGGCGCGTACAGCCACATTCTTTTCCCGGCAACTGCCGTGGGCAAGAATATCGCCCCGCGCGTGGCAGCCAAGCTGGATGTGGCGCAGATTTCGGACATCACCAAGGTGGACAGCCCCGACACTTTTGAACGCCCGATTTATGCCGGCAACGCCATTGCCACCGTGCAAAGTGGTGATGCGATCAAGGTCATTACGGTACGCACCACCGGCTTTGACGCCGCTGCGGCCAGTGGCGCTAGCGCTGCGGTCGATGTGCAAGCGGCGCTGGCTGCGAGCGCCGATGTGCGCTATTTGGGCTCGGAAATCGCCAAAAATGACCGCCCCGAACTGACCGCTGCCAAGATCATCGTCTCGGGCGGACGGGCTCTGGGCTCTAACGAGAAGTTCATGGAAATCATGACGCCCCTTGCCGACAAGCTGGGTGCCGCCATGGGCGCCAGCCGCGCCGCCGTCGATGCGGGCTACGCGCCCAATGACTGGCAAGTGGGCCAGACTGGCAAGATTGTTGCGCCCCAGCTCTATATCGCTTGCGGCATCAGCGGCGCCATCCAGCATTTGGCCGGTATGAAAGACAGCAAAGTAATTGTGGCGATCAACAAAGACGCCGAAGCGCCGATCTTCAGCGTGGCCGATTACGGGCTGGAGGCAGATCTTTTTGTCGCCGTCCCGGAGCTGGTCGCAGCGCTCTAAACGAGCGCCCCCTCAGGCACCCGCGCGGTGCCTGTTTTTCGCCCTCCCGCCTTTCACCTGAGTTTTGCCATGACCTACCTCGCCCCCGTCAAAGACATGTTGTTCAACATCGAACATCTGGCGCGCATCGACCAAATCGCCCAATTGCCCGGCTTTGAAGATGCGGACCTGGGCACGGCGCAAGCGGTGCTGGAAGAATCGGCCAAGTTCAATCAGGAGGTGCTGGCACCGCTGAACTGGGCGGGCGACCAAAATCCCAGCGCTTGGAAAAACGGCGTGGTCACCGCCACGCCTGGCTTCAAAGAGGCCTACCGCCAATTTGCCGAAGGCGGCTGGCAAGGCCTGCAACACCCCGTGGACTTTGGCGGCCAGGGTCTGCCCAAGACGATTGGCGCGGTCTGTGGCGAAATGCAGAACTCGGCCAATATGAGTTTTGCGCTCTGCCCGCTGCTCAGTGATGGCGCCATCGAGGCCTTGCTGACCGCCGGCTCGGATGAGCTCAAGGCGATTTACCTGGAAAAAATTGTCAGCGGCCAATGGACGGGCACCATGAACCTGACCGAGCCGCAAGCCGGTAGCGACCTGGCCCTGGTGCGCACCCGCGCCGAACCGCAACCCGATGGCACCTACCGCGTCTTCGGCACCAAGATTTACATCACCTGGGGTGAGCACGATATGGCCGAAAACATCGTCCATTTGGTACTGGCCCGGGTGCAGGGCGCGCCCGAGGGCGTCAAAGGCATTAGCCTGTTTGTGGTGCCCAAGTTTGTGGTGGATGCACAAGGCAACCCTGCCGCGCGCAATGATGTGCAGTGCGTCAGCATCGAGCACAAAATGGGCATCAAAGCGAGCCCGACGGCAGTGCTGCAATTTGGTGATGCTCTGGCCGGATCGGTGGCCGATGCCGGTGGCGCGGGCGCCGTGGGCTACTTGGTCGGCCACGAAAACCGGGGTCTGGAGTACATGTTCATCATGATGAACGCAGCGCGCTATGGCGTGGGCGTGCAAGGCATTGCGATTGCCGAGCGTGCCTACCAAAAGGCAGCCCAGTTTGCGCGCGATCGGGTGCAAAGTCGCCCGGTGGACGGCTCCATGAACACCAGCGCGCCCATCATCCACCACCCCGATGTGCGCCGCATGCTCATGACCATGCGCGCTTATGTGCAAGGCTGCCGCGCCTTGGCCTCGGTGGCCGCTGCCGCTTTTGACGTGGCCCACCACCACCCGGATGCACAAGCGCGAAAAGAGCACCAGACTTTCTATGAATTCATGGTGCCGCTGGTCAAGGGCTTTAGCACCGAGATGAGTTTGGAAGTCACCTCCATGGCGGTGCAAGTGCATGGCGGCATGGGCTTTATCGAAGAGACCGGCGTGGCGCAGTACTACCGCGACGCCAAAATTTTGACAATATACGAAGGTACCACGGCCATCCAGGCCAATGACCTGGTCGGGCGTAAAACGGCGCGTGACGGTGGTCAGACCGCCAAGGCGATTGCCGCCCAGGTGGCAGGCACCGTGGCAGAACTCCAGGCCAATGGCAGCGCCGACGCGCTGGCCATGGCCAAGCGCCTGGGCGCCGCTCGGGCCGCCTTCGTTGATGTGGTGGACTTTGTAGCGGGCCACTCCAAGGCCAGCCCCAATGCGGTCTACGCGGGCAGCGTGCCCTACCTGATGCTGGCGGGCAATCTGATGGCCGGCTGGCAAATGGGCCGCTCGCTTCTGGCGGCGCAGGCGCAATTGGCAGCCGGTGTGGACAAAGATTTCATGCAGGCTAAGATCAGTACCGCCCGCTTTTATGCCGACCACATCCTGACCAAGGTGCCGGGCTTGCGCGATAGCATCGTGGACGGCGCAGACGCTGTCACAGCGCTGGCTTTGGACGCGTTTTAAGCCTCTGAGCCTAAGTCGCTCTTGCCGGTGGCCAGCGGCGCCAGGCCCGCTACCCAGGGCGCTCGCTTGTGCATGATGGCAGCGAACAAGTCCGAGGCTTCAAAATCGGCCAGCCAATTCGCCAGGCGCGGCCAAGGTTGCTGAGAAAACCAGGCTTTATCGGTGTGCGCAAACTGGCGCACAAAAGGGGCCAGAGCGGCGTCGACCAGACCCCAGGTGCTTGCGTTCAAAAAAACCTGGGTTTGCAGCTGCTCCTCAAGTGCGTGCAGAAAGCCCGCGCCCGCATCGCGTGGCGATATGCCGTCGCTCAGACCGAAGCGATAGGGGTATTTGTAGCGGTCCAGCGCCTGCTTGAACGGGCCGTCGTTCTGCGCAATCAAGTCTAAGGCCGCTGGCTCCCTATCCGCTGGCAGCCACCAATGCAGCGGGTCCCGCTTGGCCAAGGCCCAGCGCATGATGTCCAGGCTTTCGTCGATCACGCGTCCGTCTGGCAGCACCAGCACGGGCACCGTGCCCTTGGGCGAGGCGGCCAGCATCGCAGCGGGTTTGTTTTTGAGTTCGATTTCGCGGTGTTCTAGAACGGTGGCGCTGGTGTGCAAAGCCATGCGCGCCCGCATGGCGTAGGGGCAGCGGCGAAAGGAATACAGGACGGGCAGGGCCTCAAGCATTGTCAGCTAGGCCCATAGTCTTTGCTTTGGCCTTGGCTCGTTCCCACTGTCTTTGACGCTCACGCGCGCTGCTTTTTTGCACTTCGCTGGTGTGGGTATAACAGCGCGGGCAACTTACCCCGGCCTCAAACTGCGGCGATTCCAGTGCGCGTTCGGGCAGCGGCTGGCGACAGCATCGGCACAACTGGTGCTCGCCCATTTGCACGCCGTGGCCCACCGAGACGCGCTCGTCAAACACAAAGCATTGGCCTTGCCACAGACTTTCGGCAGGGGCTACCGTCTCCAGGTATTTCAAGATGCCGCCGTCCAGGTGGTAGACCGTCTCCAGACCCTGCGATCGCAGCAGCGCCGTGGATTTCTCGCAGCGGATGCCGCCGGTGCAAAACATGGCTACCTTGCGCGGTTTGCTGGTGTCCAGCAGGCCCTGGGCCTCTAGCCAGGCTGGCAGTTCGGCAAAGCTTTTGATGTGCGGGTTGACAGCCCCGGCGAAGCTACCGATCTCTACCTCGTAATCATTGCGCGTATCGACCAACAGCACGTCGGGGTCTTGGATCAGCGCATTCCAGTCCTGCGGTTTGACATACATGCCCGCCTGGCTGGCCGGGCGCAACGCGGGCATGCCCATGGTGACGATTTCTTTCTTGATGCGCACCCGCATGCGCCGAAACGGCGCTTTGGCCGACCAGGATTCTTTGTGGTCCAGCGCTGCGAAGGGCGCTTGTTCACGCAGCCAGGCCATGACCGTGTGCATCCCTTCGGGGGGGCCGGCGATGGTGCTGTTGATGCCTTCGGGGGCGAGCAGAATCAGCCCCCGAACGTGCTGCGCTTCGCAGAGCGACTGCAGCGGCTCTTTGTACTGCGCACAGTCGGGCAGGTCTACAAAGCGGTAAAAAGCCGCTGTGAGGTAGGGCAGGGGTGCGCTGGTGTCCATGCTGCAGTGCCTGCCAGGTGCCGGCCCGTTTAGCTGAAAAAGTTTTTCAGTCGGTCGGTCCAGCTATCGCCCGAGGGCGAATGCTTGCTACCGCCTTTGCGGAAGGACTCGTCAAGCTCGCGCAGCAGTTTGCGCTGGTGCTCGCTGAGTTTGACCGGCGTCTCTACCGTGATGTGGCAATACAAATCGCCCGGGTAGCTCGAGCGCACGCCTTTGATGCCCTTGCCGCGCAAGCGGAACTGCTTGCCCGTTTGCGTGCCTTCGGGCAGGTCGATAGCCGCCTTGCCTTGCAGCGTGGGCACATCAATCTCGCCGCCCAAGGCGGCGGTGACGATGCCGATGGGCACGGTGCAATGCAAATCGTCGCCATCGCGCTCAAAGATATCGTGTTTCTTAAGCCGGATCTCGATATACAAATCGCCCGGTGGCCCGCCATTGGTGCCCGCTTCGCCATTGCCGGCGCTGCGGATGCGCATGCCTGCGTCGATACCAGCGGGGATCTTGACTTCCAGGGTTTTTTGCTTCTTGACCTTGCCCTGGCCCGCGCAGGCGATGCAGGGCTCGGCAATGATTTTTCCGGCGCCCCGGCATGTCGGGCAGGTTTGCTGCACGCTGAAAAAGCCCTGGCGCATCTGCACCACACCCGCGCCGCCACAGGTGCCGCAGTTTTTGATCTGGGTGCCCGGCTTGGCGCCGGCGCCGGCGCACACATCGCAGTTTTCCTGGGCGGGTATGCGGATTTGCGCATCCTTGCCGTTTGCCGCCTCCTCCAGCGTCATCTCCATCGCGTAGCTCAAGTCACCGCCACGAAATACTTGGCGCCCACCGCGCCCGCCGCGCTGCTGACCGAACATTTCGCCAAAAATATCGCCAAAGGCCTCGGCGAAACCTCCCATCCCTTCGGCGCCTGGGCCGCGCATATTGGGGTCCACGCCGGCGTGGCCGTGCTGGTCGTAGGCAGCCCGCTTTTGCGGGTCGGACAGCATCTCGTAGGCCTCTTTGGCCTCTTTGAACTTGACCTCCGCCTCCTTGGCCGCTTCGCCCTGGTTGCGGTCGGGGTGGAACTTCATCGCCAGCTTGCGGTAGGACTTTTTAATTTCCTCGTCCGAAGCGTTCTTGGGTAAGCCCAGAATCTCGTAAAAATCTCTTTTGGCCATGAATATTGCGGGCTCCGTAACAACAGAAAAGCCGCGTTGAACTCCAAAATGGGTTCAGCGCGGCGGATTTTCAAGCAGCGCAGGCTGCGGCGGGCTTATCCCTTTTTCACTTCCTTGACTTCGGCGTCGACCACATTGTCGTCTGCCGGTTTAGCCGCTTGCTCGCCGCCACCGGTGGCACCAGCACCCTCGGCCGCTTGCTTGGCTTGCATGTCGGCATAAACTTTTTCGCCCAGCTTTTGGCTCGCTGCCATCAAGGCGGCGCTCTTGGCGCTGATGCTCTCCTTGTCGTCGCTCTTGATCACGGCTTCCAGGTCTTTGATCGCGGCTTCGATTTTTTCCTTCTCACCGGCTTCAAGCTTGTCGCCATGCTCGGTTAGGCTCTTCTTGACGCTGTGCATGTTGGCTTCAGCCTCGTTGCGTGCCTGGATGACTTCGAGCTTTTTCTTGTCATCGGCCGCGTTGAGCTCGGCGTCCTTGACCATCTGCTGGATCTCGGCCTCGGTCAGGCCCGAGTTGGCTTTGATGGTGATCTTGTTTTCCTTGCCCGTGCCTTTGTCTTTGGCGCCCACGTGCAAGATGCCGTTGGCGTCGATGTCAAAAGACACCTCGATTTGCGGCGTTCCGCGTGGTGATGGGGGGATGCCTTCCAGGTTGAACTCGCCCAGCGACTTGTTGGCCGAGGCCATTTCGCGCTCGCCTTGGTACACCTTGATCGTCACAGCCGGCTGGTTGTCGTCGGCGGTCGAGAAAGTTTGGGCAAACTTGGTCGGGATGGTGGTGTTCTTGGTGATCATCTTGGTCATCACGCCGCCCAGGGTTTCGATTCCGAGGGACAAAGGCGTCACGTCCAAAAGCAACACGTCTTTGCGGTCGCCCGAAAGCACCTGGCCCTGGATGGCAGCGCCCACGGCCACGGCCTCGTCCGGGTTCACGTCTTTGCGCGGCTCTTTACCAAACAGCTCTTTGACCTTGTCCTGCACCTTGGGCATACGGGTCATGCCGCCGACCAAGATCACGTCATGAATGTCAGAAACGCTTACACCGGCGTCCTTGATGGCCATGCGGCAAGGCGCAATCGTGCGCTCAATCAGCTCCTCCACTAAAGACTCCAGCTTGGCGCGGGTCAGCTTAATGTTCAGATGTTTCGGTCCGGTGGCATCGGCCGTGACATAAGGCAGGTTAATGTCGGTTTGCGAGCTGCTGGAGAGCTCGATTTTTGCCTTTTCGGCCGCTTCTTTGAGACGCTGCAAGGCCAGTACGTCTTTGGACAAATCCACGCCTTGGTCTTTTTTGAACTCAGCAATGATGAAATCAATAATGCGTTGGTCAAAGTCCTCGCCGCCCAGGAAGGTGTCGCCATTGGTGGACAGCACTTCGAATTGCTTCTCGCCGTCGACGTCGGCGATTTCGATGATGGAGACGTCAAACGTCCCGCCGCCCAGGTCATACACCGCGATTTTGCGGTCGCCTTTTTCGTTCTTGTCCATGCCAAAGGCAAGCGCCGCAGCGGTCGGCTCATTGATGATGCGCTTGACATCCAAACCGGCAATGCGACCAGCATCTTTGGTGGCCTGGCGTTGTGCATCGTTGAAGTAAGCCGGCACGGTTATGACGGCGTCGGTCACTTCTTCACCGAGATAGTCCTCGGCGGTCTTCTTCATTTTGCGCAGAATGTCAGCGCTGACTTGTTGCGGCGCCATGCGGTTGCCACGCACCTCCACCCAGGCGTCGCCATTGTCGGCAGCGGCGATTTTGTAAGGCATCAGGTCGATGTCCTTTTGCACTTCTTTCTCGGAAAACTTGCGTCCGATCAGGCGCTTAACCGCATACAGCGTGTTCTTCGGGTTGGTGACCGACTGGCGCTTGGCCGACGCACCGACCAGCACTTCGCCGTCCTCTTGGTAGGCGATGATGGACGGTGTGGTGCGCGCGCCTTCGGCGTTTTCGATGACCTTGGGCGTGTTGCCCTCCATGATGGCTACGCAGCTGTTGGTGGTGCCCAGGTCAATACCGATGATTCTTCCCATGATGAAACTCCTGCTAATGCAATAAATCGAGATAAGTGACAGTTCGGGGCGGTCAAGCGCTTTTCAAGGCCTGGGGCGCGTAATTTGCTGGCGCCAGAGGCCCCGCCCATTCAAAAAAATCGGCTTATTTGGGCGCCGCCACCGTCACCAGGGCCGGGCGAAGCACCCGATCGGCGATCAAATAGCCTTTTTGCAGCACGGCGACCACGGTATTGGCCTCCTGCTCCGCCGGCACCACGCTAATGGCCTGGTGGTGGTGCGGGTCAAATTTGGCGCCCGCCTCGGGGTTGATGGCAATGACTTTGTTGCGCT
>Ga0209084_1001349_pt1 | contig 20771 bp, 21 predicted proteins | sample C_130820_MF_Meta_FD_187309 | JGI IMG/M metagenome (GOLD analysis project Ga0209084, IMG submission 187309) | Freshwater microbial communities from Lake Croche, Canada to study carbon cycling - C_130820_MF_MetaG (SPAdes) (version 2) | ecosystem: Environmental > Aquatic > Freshwater > Lake...
GTGTGCAACGGGAATTTCATCGACCGAACGCCCGCTCTTCACTGTCGCCGCTTCGCCGGAACCGCCGCCGCTCGAGCACCCAGCCGCAAGCAATGCCAGCATCACGAGTGCCAGAAGACCCGCTACAGCCTCAAATCGACGAACCATCGGTGTACCCCCTCGGACCGAATATGTTTCCGGAACCTAGCCCGATCTCTCGGAACGCGACGGGAATCTACGATTGTCCACACTGCCGACGAACATGGGAACCAACGTGCGTGACTCTGATCCAACTCGACCCAACGTGCTGTTCATCATCTGCGACCAGATGCGAGCCGATCACCTGGGATTCGCTGGCAACAACGTCGTCCGCACTCCCAACATCGATGCCATCGCAGCAAGCGGCACGGTGTTCGAGAACGCGTTCGTGAACAATCCCGTGTGCATGCCGAACCGGGCAACGATCATGACCGGACGTATGCCCTCGGCCCACGGCGTGATCTTCAACGATCGATCGCTCGACCCGAACGTGACCACCTTCGTCGGTGAACTTCGAGCTGCCGGCTGGCGCACTGCACTCATCGGCAAGTCCCATCTCCAGCACGGAGAGAGCCGTGCGGCGATCGTCGACTTCGGAAAGACCGCCGGAGTGCGGTCGCCCTTCGCCGAGGGATGGGACACCATCGAGCACCAAGAGCGCTACGAAGCGGGAGAGCTCGAGGACCCGGACGACTTCTACGGGTTCGGCCATATCGAACTCGCCGTCGGTCACGGTGCGTTCAGCGGCGCCCACCACTATCTCTGGGCACGCGAAAAGGGGGTCAGCCACGAGGACCTCCGCAGCGGCCTCGATCCCAACGCCGATATCGCCGATCGCTCACCGGACTGGTGGCAGGTGCACCCAGCTCCTTTCTCCGCCGAGGTCTCCTCCACCACCTTCGTGACCGAGCGCACCATTGAGTTCATCAAAGACGCATCTTCAACGGATGAACCATGGATGGCCTGGTGCTCATTCCCTGACCCGCACCATCCATTGTCTCCACCCGAGCCGTGGTTCAGTCGCCATGACCCGGCCGATATTGAACTGCCCAGCACATTCGCCGATGAAGGGGCTGATTGGCCGGTTCACATCACGATGATTCGTGGGCTCGAGCCCGATCCCGGCGGCCATGGCCAATACGTCACACCGTTCGGTCCCACCGCTGCCCAGACACAACAAGCCATTGCTGTCACCTACGGGATGATCGAGGCGATCGATGACGGTATCGGCCAGATCATGGCGACTCTCGAGAGCACTGGCGAGCTCGATAACACGATCATCGTGTTCACCAGCGACCACGGCGACATGATGGGCGATCACGGACTCATGCTCAAGGGCGGCATGCACTTCCAGGGATGCCTGCGCGTGCCGTTGGTCATTCGCACTCCCGACGGATCGCCTGCTCGCACCGATTCGCTCGCGGCCAGCATCGATCTGCCGCACACCGTGCTCGATCTCTGCAGTGTTGCGGAGTTCCACGGCATGCAGGGAATGAGCCTCACGCCGACGTTGAAAGACCCACAAGCCGCGGTGCGCGCCGAAGTGTTGATCGAAGACGACTTCCCCATCGCAGAGGTGCTTCCGCTCCTCCCCCTGAAGACCCGAACACTCGTGACGGCCCAGCACCGCTACACCCGCGACAGCAGCGGCCATGAATCCCTCTACGACCTCGTCGCCGATCCCGACGAACTCGTGAATATCGCCGTCGACGGTCGGGATCCCGAAGCGCTGCGGTCTGTGGTGAGTTCGCTGGTCGATGCCATGATGCGCTCCGACGATCTCACCCGCACCGGTCCCGTCTCGCCCTGACCGGGAGCAACCGGCCGTGGCCGATGGTGCACTTGCGCGCCCGTCAGCCGCGAAAGGGCTGCAGACCGCCAGCGGGGATCGTGCCCATGCGCCCGGCCCGGAAATCATCGAACGCAGCGACGAGTTCCTCACGGGTATTCATCACAAACGGACCCTGAGAGACAACCGGTTCGCCGATTGGTTCGCCACCGAGCAGCACGACCTCCAGCGTCGATTCTGGTGCGGCCTGAACCACGACCGTGTCACCGGCGCCGAACACCGCAAGGCGGCCCTGACCGAACGCCGCCGACTCGGCACCGACGGATCCGAGACCTTCGAGACCGTAGGCAAGGGCGTTGAACTCCGCATTCCATGGCAACTCAACGCGTGCACCCGGTGAAACGGTGAGATGAGCGATGGTGATCGGCGTGTGGGTTGAGCCGGGTCCCTTGTGTCCGTCGATCTCGCCGGCAATCAATCGGATGATTGCGCCATCATCGGATGTGGTGAGAAGCGTGACATCCTCAGCCTCGAGGTTCTGATACGCCGGCGACAGCATCTTCGAACGGCTCGGCAGATTCACCCAGAGTTGGAAGCCATGGAACAGTCCACCGCTGCGCACCATTTCCTCCGGCGGGGTTTCGATGTGCAGAATCCCGCTTCCAGCTGTCATCCACTGGGTGGCACCGTTTGTGATGACGCCACCTCCGCCATGGGAGTCCTGATGAAGGAAAGTGCCGTCAATGATGTACGTGACAGTCTCGAAACCGCGGTGCGGATGCCAATCGGTGCCCTTGGCCTGCATCGGTGGCCACACGATCGGCCCCATCTGATCCATCATGATGAACGGGTCGAGCTCGGCCATGGGGACACCAGCGAACGCCCGGCGTACAGGGAATCCTTCGCCCTCGAAACCCTCGGGAGCGGTGGTGACTGCCCGCACGGGACGGGGTGAACCAACAGCAGCGTCGAGGTGCGTAAGTGTCGCGGGGTCTGCGCTGATCGCCGGCATGAGGGGCTCCGTTCCAAGGATGATCGAAGGAGGGTCCCCCGGGTCACTGATGCTTAAGGTTATTGCGAACGCAATGATTTCACACCACGACGGGCTTCAGTGAGCCATGCCGGGCATGGGGAGCACCGTGTCGGGACCCGAAACAGCGTTCGCTCCCACGGAAACTCCAAGACGCGCCTGCGCCATTTTGTACTCCTGGACTTCAACCGCTTGATACTTCGCCATGCGTGCGGCCAGTTCCTTGACCCGTGGATCGGCGGAGTGCTCAGCCGCATACTGCGCCATATGCAACCCACCCTCATGGTGTGCCGACATCAGCGAGAGGAAGAGCAGATCGGATTGAGTGCCACGTGCTGCGTCGAGTTGCGCGAGTTCTTCGGTAGTCGCCAGACCCGGCATTGACTGCATCTCTGTCGGCATGGACATCCATGCCATCGCGCTTCGCTGCGTGTCGTACTCGGGCCGAGAGGTGTCGTGATTGTCGAAGAGCACCTTCATCTCTCCGAGCTCCGAACGTTGGAACAGCAGAACGTCCTGTGCGAAACCCTTCACGGTTCTGTCCTGACCATGAGCGAGTTCCATGAGTGCCATCTGAACCGCCTGATCATGATGATCGGACATGTCTGCCAGGAAGCCGACATCAACTGCGCTGGTCGCCGTCTTCGAACCTTTCACCCCGACGAGGTAGCCGATCGCTCCGGCGAGAAAACCGAGAGCCACAATGAGAGCGATGGCCGAAGTGCCGAGCCGGCGGTTCGCCGGAACCGCGTCGGCATCGTTGACCGTCTGTTCTGGGGAGACCATCTGTGGAGGATAACGCTGCCTCCACAAGGAGGAATGGTCGGGTCGAGAGGCCGGCTGTGGGAGCATTCGCCACCATGAAGCTCGAACAGATCTGGCGCTATCCGGTGAAGTCAATGATCGGAGAGCAGGTACCTTCCATCGAGGTCGCCGCTCATGGTTTCGTCGGCGATCGACAGTGGGCACTCCGTGACGAAGTGCGCGGTGGGATACGCGGGGCGAAGAAGTTCGGTGGCCTCATGCGTCTGCGAGCCGAGGTCACGACGGACGGTGCAACCCGAATTCACTTCCCCGACGGCTCAGAGCTTGAAGCCGGCAGCCCAGCGCTCGATGCACGGCTCTCGTTCGAACTCGACCATGGAGTCAGCCTCCAGTCCCTGCCGGCCGCCACTGATCTTGATCATTTCCGGCGTGGGGAGCCCGACAACGAGGACTTGCTGACGGAACTGCGAGCAATTTTCGGTCGTGAAGAGGATGAGCCGCTTCCCGATCTCTCGGTGTTCCCACCGGAGATCATCGAGTTCGAATCACCACCCGGAACGCACCACGACGCCTTCCCACTGCTGGTCATGAGTACGACAGCATTGCGGAGCCTCTCATCCGCACTCCCTGATTCGGCTATCGACGTGCGCAGGTTCCGGCCCTCGATCGTGATCGACACCGGGGACCAGACTGGCCATCCCGAGTTCGGCTGGGTCGGCCGCAACCTTCGTATCGGTGAGGTCGAACTGCGCATCGGCATCGCCTGTCCCCGATGTGTGATGGTGACTCGCGAGGTGTCTCCCGACATCCCCGCTGACCGGGCGGTTCTGCGTCACATCATCCGCGAACTCGACCAGAACGTCGGCGTGTACGCAACCGTGATGACACCCGGCACTATCAAGGCGCATGACACTGTCGTCCTCCTTGACTGAGCTGCGTTGGCCCGGCGGTGCGGGGAGCGAAATGCGGCACTACTCGCTATCGGCTGAAGACTCGTTCCTGAAGCAAGCCCCGGATCCTCGGGTCGGCAAGGATTCACGCAGCGATTGACCCGAGCGCCAACACAGGAGTGAAGATGCCGAGCACCGCACCCGACCGTTTCCGTCTCGATGGAAAAGTGGCGATCATCACCGGAGCTGGGAAAGGCATTGGTGCCGCTATCGCCAAAGCCTTCGCGGAAGCGGGAGCAAATTGTGTGCTCACTGCCCGCACCGAGGCCGACCTTGGGCAGGTTGCTTCCGAAGTTGTCGCCGCCGGTGGTCGGGCGCTTCCCCTTGCCGGCGATGTCAACGACCTCGTCTCGCTTGCTTCAATCGTGGATCGCACGATCGATCACTTCGGCGCCATCGACATCGTGGTGAACAACGCTGGTGGTTCGATGTCGAAGCCATTCCTCGATACCTCGGTCTCACAGATCGAGAAGTCATTCCACTTCAATGTCTCCGCCCCGTTCGAACTGGTGCGCCTCGCGGTTCCCCACATGCTCCAGCGTGGAGGCGGAACGGTGTGCAACATCGGTTCGGTGGCAGGACGAAATGCGGTTCGCAATTCGCTCACCCACAGCCTCACCAAAGCTGCGGTCGAACAACTCACGCGGCTGATGGCCGTGGAGCTCGCGCCACGCATCCGTGTGAACGGCGTTCTGCCGGGCGCAGTCGAGACCGACTCCCTGCGGATGTACCTGTCCTCGATGGATCCATCCATCAGAGAGTCGATGCATGCCAACACTGCGATGCGTCGCAATGGTCTTCCGGATGACATCGCAGATGCTGTGCTCTACCTCTGCTCCCCCGCCGCGTCCTGGGTCACCGGCCAGTGCCTCGCGGTGGACGGCATGGCGAACGGTGATCTCATCCCCAAGGTCACGACCGACCTCTGATCACGGTCGAAACTGCGGCGACCGGAAACCCGATCGCGTCGGACAGCTTCGTCACGACCGAGGGATCAACCGAACTTCATGAGCTCGACGCGAACACCGTTGGGATCGGCGATGAACACCAACTCGGTGGCCCATGCCCCTTCGCCGATACGGGTACGAGTGCCCTCGACGACCGTTCCACCGTGTGCGACGAGATGATCAATGACCGGATCGAGATCATCCACTGTCGCGGCGAAGTGGGTGAAGCCGAGCTGAAGGCGGGTCGCCGATGGCGCACCAGTCGGCTCAGGGAAGTTGTAGTGGAGCAATTCGAACTCGAAACCGTCCTTGCGCAGGAACGTGGCTGAGAACTCGATCTCCCCGCCGATCTCCAGCGCATCGGACCACTCCGACCCAACGGTCGGCGTTGTTGTGGCCTCGAAGCCGAGTCCGTCGCGCCAAAAACGTAGAGACGCCTCCAGATCACTCACACAGATCCCGACGTGGTGCGGTTCGATCCTCATGGTCCTGCCTCCCGTTCGCTTACCGGCACAGTAACTGGACACATGACCGCATCCCGGCCTCACTGCGGGGACCCGGGGCTCACACACTCGCCAAAGACTCGGGCGTGCAACAATCACCACATGTCCGATGAGCCAGATGATGTGCAATCCGATGACGCCGAGGACGCTGAAGCAAAGAAGGAATCTGAGGGCGAATCAGCTAGTGAACGGGAAGCGGTCGCAGGTCGCCGCCGTTTCGGCCGACGACTGCTCCTCGCTGCTCTCGGCATTCTCATCGTTGCCCAGATCGCCACGTTCGTCTCGAGGAACAACACCGAATCAGCAGGTTCCGAAGTTCGCACGTACCTCGGTGTTTCCGATTCGTCGAGCGAGGACTACATCCAGGTGAACGCGCGGGTTCTTGAGGTTCAACCTGTCGCCGGAACCCAACAGGTGCGTCTCACTATCGCTCCCCACGGATCGTTCGCCAACCGCGACGGTTCGCTCAAGCAGACCATCAACCTCGATGCCGACGGCTACGTCGGAGGCAGCATCAATCTGTCCGGCGGCGAGATCCCACCGCCCGTCCAACTGGTGCTCGATCTCGATGGAGACCTCAGCCAGTACCCCTTCGACTCCTACGCGAGCGCACTTCAGGTTCGACTAACCCGGGTCGTGAAGAATGCCGACGGGAGTGGCACCACGAAATCCGAGGAGCCCGTGCCGACCCGTCTCGCCGTGAGCGCCAAGCAGCATGACTGGGCTGTCACCTCCAGCGAGGCCGAAGCTTGGGAAGACGGCGCAATCAGCGTCGGACTTGGTGCGAGCAGGGGTGGTGCGATGCGAGCATTCGCCCTGTTCGAACTCTTGGTGATGGTCGCTCTTGCCTTGATAGCGGTGGCCATGACCTATACGACCCTGATCACTGGTCGCCCGCTGGAATTCTCGATGTTCGTGTGGCTCGGAGCCATGCTGTTCGCTCTGCCTGCTGTCCGAAACACGATGCCGGGCGTACCCGGCGTCGGAACGGTACTTGACTATGCAGGGTTCTTCTGGTGCCTCATCGCAGTAGCTGCCTGTCTGATAACCGCAGCCATCACGTTCATCAGAACAGCCTTCAAGACTCGACACGAGAACTGACTCAGTCGTCCATACGGTTCGCTCCGGGGAAGAACGGAAGTGACCGCATCCGAGTTCCGGTGAGCTTGAACCATGCGTTGGCCAGAGCCGGGGCGGTTGGAGGTACCGCCACCTCGCCAATGCCGCCGAGCGATTCGAGACCGCTCTGCAGTATCGAAACGGTGATTGACGGGGTCTCCTTCATCAGCAGCATGCGGGTGTTCGAGAAGTTCCGGCTGCTGGCCACGCCCTTGCTGAATGTGGTCTGACCCCAGAACGCGGTACCGATGCCCTGGATGATTCCACCCTGCATCTGTGACTCGACCTGCCCAGGATTCACTGCCAGCCCGCAATCAACTGCGCAGGCCACTCGATTCACCTTCATCACCCCGACAGTCGGCTGCGACACCTCGACGGCGAGGGCAACGATGCTTCCGAATCCGTTGGAAAGTGCAATTCCCCGAGCCACACCCTTCGCTGGAACCGTGCTCCAACCGATGTCCGCAGCAGCCCGATCGAGAACTGCGAGCGTTCTTGGATCACCAGCGAGGAGGCTGCGTCGGTACGCAAGCGGATCCTGTTTGAGCGCCACCGCCAGTTCGTCGAGCGCGGATTCCACCGCGAAGCAGTTGATGGAATTACCCACCGAGCGCCAGAACCCCACCGGCACCGCCGCTGGGTGCTTCACGTATTCGACAAGGCGATTGGCCGCGGCGTACGGGAGACCCTCGGCACCCTCGACGTTGTCGTTGCCCGTGGGCGCCATCCATCCACGCTGGGCCAATGGTGATGGGGCGACTGTTCGAGTCGCAATGGACGTGAGACGACCGCCGCTGTCGGCACCGAGTCGCACGCGCACAAGTCCCATCGGGCGGTACTGGTCGTGACTCAGATCTTCCTCGCGTCGCCAAGTGAGCTTGACGGGCTTGCCCACGGCTTTCGACACACTGATCGCCTGCGACACATAGTCCTGTTCGATCTTCCTGCCGAGTCCGCCGCCCAGCAAAGTCGGGTGCACTGTGACCGCTGCGGCCGGCAGTCCCGTGATCGCCATGGCTGTGGCTTGGACCCAGCTCGCCGCCTGTGTTGGAACCCACACCTCACACGAGGTGGGCGTCACGCTCGCGGTGCAGTTCAGAACCTCCATACACACGTGCGGCAGATACGGGAGTTGATAGGTGGACTCGATACGGGTGGTCGCTGCGCCATATGCGCCCGGAGCGTCTCCGACCCGTTCGGCAGCCGGTGAACCGGCAGTGCCAGTGGCCATCAACGTCTGAGCCTGCGAGGAGATCGTCGAGGTCGTCAACTGTGCTGCCGCAGTGGGAATCGTCCACGCGACTGACAGCGAACTCGCAGCCTTGAACGCCGCCCAGGTGTTGGAGGCAACAACAGCAACTGCATTTCCGAGGGGAACGACTGCGATCACTCCCGATGGGGTTGCCGGCGTACGAGCGAGCGTGCCGCCGATCGTCGGGCAATTCTTCACCGCTGCGTAAAGCATTCCGGGAACCCGTACGTCGATACCGAACACCGCCGAACCGTCAACCTTTGACGGGAGGTCGAGTCGGGCCATGGATCGACCGACCATACGGAACTTGGATGCGTCGGTGAGCGTCGGCGCTGCCGGCGGTGTCAGTGCCGCCGCGGACTTCGCAACCTGTGCATAGGTGAGCGTCGCAGATGTGACGGCATTCGTGATCACACCGTCGGAAACGGTGCAGGCCGAAGCATCGACGCCCCACGTGGCGGCTGCCGCGGCCAGAAGAACTCCGCGGGCTTGCGCGCCGGCGATGCGCATCTTCTGGAAATTCGCCCGTATGCCGAAACTTCCGCCGGTGATGTACGACTGCGAGGTGGGTGCCACCTGAGTGCGCACCTGGGACCAAGCCACCATCAGTTCCTCTGCCGCAGCTTGGGCGAGTCCGGTCAGAATCCCCTGCCCCATCTCGGCACCACCGAATGCGATGCTCACCGAATTGTCAGCATTGATGAGGATCCATCCATTCACTGCGCCACCGGCGGTGTCGGCCGGGAGGCTCGCAGCGATGGCGCGAGCCATCTTGGAACCAGGAGCCGCGTCGAGGGCGAACATCGCCACAACCGTCGCTCCTCCGCCGAGGAAGGCCCGTCGGCTGACAGTTCCTGCTTTGGTCTCCGTACGTTTGCTCATGTCGGCTGTCCCGTCGCTGATTTGATCGCCTGTTTGACCCGCGGATACGTGCCGCATGCGCAGATGTTTCCGAGTGCGGAATCGATCTGCGAATCGGTTGGCTTCGAGTTGCTCGTCACAAACTTGGCCGCCGCCATGAGCATTCCTGACTGGCAATACCCACACTGAGGGGCCTGACAATCGATGAACGCCTTTTGAAGACGAACTCCGACGGGCGTCGCCGAGAGACCCTCGATGGTTGTGATCTTCCGACCAACTCCCTCCGAGGCGTTCATGTCGCAGCTCTTCTCGGGCGATCCGTCGATCCAGACCGTGCAGGCCTTGCAGATCTCCACGCCGCATCCGTACTTGGTTCCGGTCAATCCGATGATGTCCCGGATGACCCACAGCAGCGGCATTCCCGGATCCGCATCGAACTGATACGTCTTTCCGTTGACGTTGTACGACATCGCTGTCATTCGGTACCCCCGAGGATTTCAGTCGCCGTCGGATGGAACGGAGCGTGGTGGCGACGGGCGGTACCGTAGGTGGGGCATTCGACCGAACCGGCTGTTCTTACCGACTCTTGGTGCCGCTTTACGTGAATTTTCCACCAGCTCACTCCCATCTTCAGGAGGGCCCCATGGCGACCGTCCCGGTGGTCGACCTCACCCGACCAGACCAAACCTCACTCGATGCTCTCGATAGCGCGTGTCGCGATCACGGCTTCTTCCTCCTGACGGGACACGGGCTTGATTCCGTGATCAATCGAACATGGGACGCCGCACGGTCGTTCTTCGATGCAGATCGCTCGGTGCGAACGGCAATCATGCGATCCGAGGACAACCCGCTCGGTTACTTCGATCGCGAACTGACGAAGCGACGACGTGACCATAAAGAAGTCTTCGACTTCATCGATCCCCGAGACCCTCGCCTCGACAGCATCAACAACTGGCCTTCCGAACCAGAGGACTTCCGACAGGTGATGGTGGCATTCTTCGAGGCGTTCAGCAGCCTTGCGACCAACACGCTCGAACTGATCCATGACACGCTCGAACTCTCGAGCGATGGCCGCTCGATGATTCGGTCATCAGCGTCGAGCAGCACCGTGCGCCTGAATCACTACACCCTCGGCGACCCCGTTCCGGCAGCGGAACGCGACGGTCTTGCCGAGTTGGGCGAAACCGCTCTCGGCTATCACACCGACCCCGGAGTGCTCACCCTTCTCCTGCAGGACAACACCGGCGGCTTGCAAACGCAATCAGTCTCAGGCGATTGGATCGATGTTCCTCCGACGCCGGGAACAGTCGTCGTGAACCTCGGCGACTGCATGCAGGCGTGGACGAACGGGCGCTATCGCGCCGCCGTGCACCGCGTGTTGCCGATGACCGCGAGCCGCCGTTTTTCCATCCCGCTCTTCTCGAATCCGAGCCGCGACGCAGTCATCGAACCGGCTATCGAATTATGCGAAGGCTCACCCGTCTATCGACCATTCACATGGCGCGAGTTCAGCGCCGCACGCGCCTACGACAATTTCGCTGATCTCGGGACCGAGGACACGCAGGTCACTGACTACCTGATCAACTGATTCGAAGAGCGACTCATCAACTGAGCGACTGGCCGACCATGGCGGTTGGACGACCACCAACGCTCCACACCTGCGAGTTCGATTCCACTACCGTCCTGAAATGGAGTCATTCCCTGCAGCGTCATCCTCCAACGAGATCCTCAGCCGCCTCGACGAGTTGCGCAGCGGGGATGTGAGATGGCGCGAGGGCCGAGCGTTCACCCTCGCCTACAGCGCTGGTCCCGAGGTCGAAGCACTCGCAGCAGACGCGCATCGCCGATTCGCAACTGAGAACGCTCTCAACACCGATGCGTTCCCAAGCCTTCGCACGATCCAGGCCGAGGTCGTGGCGTTCGTGGGATCGTGGCTCGAGGCCGGACCCGACGGTGCCGGCTTCATGACCAGCGGCGGAACAGAAAGTCTCCTACTCGCAGTGAAGGGCGCACGCGAACGGGGGCGACGCGAGCGGTCGATCACGCAACCAAACGTCGTGCTACCGACCAGTGCACACGCTGCATTCGAGAAGGGCTGCTACTACTTCGGACTCGAAAGCCGCCGTGTTGCTGTGGGCGAGGACTGGCGGGCCGACGTCGATGCCATGGCCGACGCCGTTGATGACAACACCGTGCTCATCGCTGGATCCGCTCCGCAATATCCGCAGGGTGTGATCGACCCGATCAGTGCCATTGCGGCCATCGCCGCTGATCGCGATATCAACTGCCACGTTGATGCCTGCATGGGCGGCATCACGCTCACCTACCTGCGCCGTCTCGGCTACGAGATCCCACCATGGAACTTCGAGGTTCCCGGAGTCACGTCGATCTCGGTCGATCTGCACAAGTACGGCTACACGACCAAAGGTGCGTCCGTGCTCATGCACCGCAACAAAATGTTGCGCAGTTACCAGACCTATCTCACCGACAACTGGCTCGGGGGGCTCTACGGCTCCTCTGGAATCATGGGCACAAAGGGTGGGGGGCCCATGGCTGCGGCTTGGGCGGTCATGCACTTGCTCGGCGACGAGGGATACCTGCGACTCACGAGGGACGCCAAGGACACCTGCGACCGCCTCGCGGTGATCCTCGACTCGATTCCGGAGCTGACCCTGCGGGCACAGCCCGAAGTCACTCTCATCGCGTTCGGCGCCACGAATCCCGAAGCGTTCGACGTCTTTGCACTCGCCGACTCGCTGTGGCGCAAGGGCTGGTATGTCGATCGCCAGGGGCCGCCGGACTCCCTGCACTGCATGGTCAACGCGGTGCATGCGTCGCATCTCGACGAGTTCGAACTCGACCTACGGGCCTCCGTTGCCGAGGTCGCTACTGCTGGTACCACTGGAGATCAGGGCTCCTACGGCACGATCGAATGACCACCGCAGAGCATCCCGCCACCTGACACGATAGTGGCATGAACCTCGACCTCACCGCCGATCAACTTCTCAGCACCACCCGTTCCGTGCGCAAGCGTCTCGATCTCGAACGACCGGTTGAACGTGAGATCGTGCTCGAGTGTCTCGATCTCGCGCTCCAGGCCCCCACCGGTTCGAACCGGCAGGGCTGGCACTGGATGTTCATCACCGACGATGACAAGAAGAAGGCACTCGCCGACCTCTATAGGACGAACTTCCTCGCCTACCGCGACAGCGGCGCTCGTCCCACCTATGAGGACTCCGACACTCGTGCACAGCGGCAAACAGCGGTGACCGATTCGGCCAATTATCTCGCCGATCATTTCCATGAGGTTCCTATCCTCATGATCCCGCTGCTCGAGGGTCGACTCGACAACCTTCCGGCCTTCGCCGCTGCGAGTACCTGGGGTTCGCTCCTTCCGGCGGTCTGGAGTTTCATGCTGGCGCTTCGTTCACGGGGTCTCGGTTCGGCGTGGACCACGCTTCATCTCCCGAGCGAACGCGAGGCAGCGGAGATCCTCGATATTCCGTTCGACAAGTACACCCAGGGCGGACTCTTCCCGATCGCGTACACGATCGGCACGGATTTCAAACCGGCGGCACGTATCCCGACCGATCAGATCGTGCACTGGAACGGCTGGTGATCCAGCGGTCCAACTGGACCTCAGACGCCAGGAGCGAGCGGCGTGCCCACCAGCATTGCTGAGATCCCCGCACCATCGAGACCGAGCGCGTCCATCTCGGCTGTGGTCCGTCGACCAGTGAGCGACCGCAGTAGCTCGTAGGAGTCGACGCCATCGACGGTGAAAGGATCGGCTGTGACGGTGGAGAACCGTGTGGCGAACTCGGAGCGCAACCAGGCGAGCGCAACATCGACCGCTGCTGAATCACGAGCCCCCTGCTCGCCGAGCGCCTCGCGAAGATCGTGCTCGTGAGTGACCGCGTCCATGACCATCTGGGAGTTCACCGGCTCGGGGATCATCGGTAGGACATCATCGAAGACCTGCCCGGTTTCCTCGTAGGAATCCGCCAACTCCTGCAGAGACTTCCCTTCGTGACGAGTCACTTGCGCATCGGTCCATGTGCGGGTGGTGACACCATCCATGCTGCCGGTGATGATGTCCTCCGGGACGCCCACCAGATGGGCGATCAACTGTCGTGCTGTCCAATCCGGACAGGCCGGAACCATCGCATCGCCACGATCCTCCGGCAGCGAGCGCACCAGAGCGACAACTCGATCCCGAAGTTCGATGTAGGCGGTGGTCACAACCTCAGCGGGCGCAAGATTTCCATTCATTGATGAATGCTGGCACGGAAATGCCGATCAAGCAGTTGATCAAGGTCAGCGCTGGGACGATGGCCGTCCCCCACCGCGGCTCGCACCTCGAGGGTTCCGGCGATTACCGCTCGGGCTGCATTCGGATCGATCTCTCCGTCGAGCACCGCCCGGGAGAGTGAACATTCGAACTGGGCACATGCTCGTGGGCGATGCAGATGGTGGATGGTGCACGTCCCTCGGTCGACCGCCGGACAGGGAAGTTCGAACACGGGTGGCTCGGCGACAGCGATCAACTCGACACCCAAGGCCCGCAGGGGCATGCCGAGATCACTTTCATCAGAGACCGCGAGATGGCTCAGGAGTGTGCCGTCGCAGCACAACCCGCAGCCGATGCAGATCGACTCGCTCCTATCGGAGTCCCTTACCGGCTCATCCACCGCACGCATCCTCAAGACAATTGACAGTCAATGCGTCACTTCCTACGCTCGGCCCACCACCTACTCGGGGATGACACCATGACAGATCTGATCATCGACTCGCTGCAGCGACGTATGGCCGCCATGCACTCGTTGTACTACCAGGCCGTCAGCACGATGGATCTCGAACATGTCAACCACTTCGAACGCGAAGGCGTGCTTCCCATCGCCTTCTCGCTGTTCCACTACACGAATATGCAGGACTCCTCCTTCTTCGTGCTCACCGGGCAGCTGCCCATCTGGAACGACGAATGGCAGGAACGAGTGCAGATGTCAATCAACAACCACGGTAAGGAGTTGTCCGTGGACGAAACGATCCATCAGCGCATCGGCGACTTCGAGCAGTTCAAGCTCTACCAGCGTGCCGTGTTCGACCGCACCGAGGCGCAACTGAAGCTGGTTGATCTCGATGAGCTCAAGCGGGTCGTGATCCCCCACCCCTACCCACCGGTCATTGCTTCGACCTACAGCGCAAGAGTCGGCGGCGAACAGGGCATCACGGTGCTCGACGGCTATGAATGTTGGATCTATCAGCACGGTCTGCGCCATATGGGAGAGATCGAACTCGCCCGCGGCCTCGTGGGCCTCGGCGGCATGACCAGCTGAGACCGCCTGCTCACATCGCAGCGGCCAACTACCGTTCGGCGTGATGGGACCCGACGCAGACCTCCACGCTCCGGGCTCATTCGGCCACCATCGCTCTCTCGATGGTCTTCGCGGCATCGCAGTTCTCGCCGTCGTGCTCTACCACTTCGCGCCGAGGCAGTTCCCGGGAGGATTCCTGGGGGTTGATGTGTTCTTCGTGCTTTCCGGCTTCCTGATCACATCGCTGCTGCTCGTCGAGTTCGGGACGAACAGCGGTTTCTCCCTCAAAGGATTCTGGAGCCGTCGGGCTCGCCGTCTCCTTCCGGCAGCCGTCGCGTGCATCATCGTCGCTGTTGCGCTGTCGTGGTGGCTGGAACCCGCGTCATCACGTTCCGCGGTCCGCACGCAGTCGTTGGCGTCGCTGTTCTATGTGAACAACTGGTCAGCTATCGCGTCGGGGAGCTCCTACGAGGGCCAGTTCGGGCATGACACACCTCTCGCCCACTTCTGGTCGCTAGCCGTCGAGGAACAGTTCTACATCCTCTTCCCTGTGATCGTGGTTGCGCTGATCTTGATTCTGCGTCGGCGCCGCATAACCGGAGCGCAGGTCCTCGCCCGACCATTGCTCGTGCTCTCCACCGTCGGTGCTGTGGTCTCTGTCTCGCTCATGGCCATCCTTCATGTCGCCGACACCGATCCTTCGCGGGTGTACTTCGGTTCGGACACCCGGGTACATGCGCTGCTGATCGGCGTCGGACTCGCATGTTTGAACCTCCTCATCCCGCGCGCCGCAAGCATCAAGCCCACTCGGATCGCCACGCTGGCTGGCGGAGGTGCCCTGCTTGCTCTCACCGCCGCATTCGTCATCGTCGACTTCCACCAGAACTGGCTCTACGAGGGCGGCCTGGTCGTCATCGCAGTCCTCACCGCATTGATCATCTGGCTCGCCGTGCGCCACGAGCGCCATCCAGTCACAAGGGTCTTGCGGCATCGGTGGCTCGTGCAACTCGGGCTGGTTTCCTATGGGCTCTACCTCTGGCACTGGCCGGTTCGGGTGTTCCTCACCACCGCGCACACAGGCCTCACGGGCTTCGCCCTGTTCGGCGCCCGAGTACTTGTCACCACTGCCGCAACTCTCATCAGCCTCGTAGTGATCGAACGACCGTTTCGTAGAGCGTCCACACAATCCCAACAACGTGTATCGCTCAGCCGGCGACAGTTCTCGCTCGCCGTGGCGTCTCTCACCGGTGCCGCAGCCATCTGTTTCATGCTCACTGTCCCGCTGAATATCGAGGGCGCGAGCTCTCGCTCTGCCCCACCGCCTGTTGAAGTCGCCGGCGGCGGCCCCGCACGCGTGCTCCTCATCGGCGACTCCGTGGCCTGGACCCTCGGCGGTGGCGAACTCGCATTCCCCGCACCGGAAACGTATCTATCCCCATTTCCGTCGGACGAGGTGATGCTCTGGAATCAGGCTCGATACGGGCTGAATCTCCTTCGATGGCCGAAGCGGCGCAATGGCATAGTCAGCGATGATTGCCCTACGTGTGCACCAACCAACGACTGGCAATCGGCCGTCGAGCAGTTCCACCCAGACCTTGTTGTGTTCTCAGCAGTGCTTTGGGACACCTACGACGTGCGAATCAATGACATGTGGATCAAGTTCGGATCTCCAGACTTCACCAACGCCTACGTCGGACAACTCGAGTCGCTGCGCTCGCAGGTCACGTCAAGTGGATCGCGCCTCGTACTCATGATCCAACCACGACCGGGAAACTATCCATCTGACTGGAGTCGCGAGTACGCCGACGACTCGAGAACCTTCCCGCAGTTGGCCTCACTCCAGCGACAGTTCGCGGCTGATCATCCGGATGTCGCCGTGATCGACCTTGATGCGTATCTCTGCCCGGATGACGCCTGTCGATCCCTGGACGATCACGGCAAAGTCCTTCGCTCCGACGGCATTCACTTCACGACAGAAGGAGCCGCGGCAATGAGCGGATATCTCGCCTCGGAATTCGAATCCTTACGGTCCGCTGAGTCATCGTCAGCGACGAACCTGAAGCCCCGCCCAAAGTGAGCCGCTGAGTGAGACACGTCAGGGAGCAAGCTCCGCGAGGACTCGCCGGGCTCGCTGCATCGAACGCGCGGGGTCTGCTTCCTCCGAGCCGATCTCTGGATCGAAGTTCAGATCGATGAAGAGCTCTGTCATTCCCTGCACCTCGAGCCCTCCAATGTCGTCGCGGATCTGCTCAAAGGTGCCGGTGAGTGGCGCCCGTTCGCCGTCGCGAACCCGCACAGCGCCCCTGCAGATGAAACGCAGAATGTCCGGGTCCCGACCTGCGTCGATCGCAGCCATTCGGACTATCTCGATTGATTGACCGACAGTGTTCAGGTCCGTCGAACTCGCGCTGACCCATCCGTCAGCGAGGCGGCCGGCACGACGAAGTGCCGCCGGTGCTGCCCCTCCCATCAGCACCTGAGGTCGCGGACGTTGCACGGGTGCAGGAGCGATAACCGAGGCCGGTAGTGCCGTGAACTCACCTTCGAACGAAGAAACCCCACCGACCCAGCATGCATCGAGAGCCCTGACGTACTCGGACATCTGTGCGCCACGACGTTCGAATGGTGCACCAACGGCCGCGAACTCATCGGGCATCCATCCCGCCCCGAGTCCGAGATCAAGCCGGCCGTTCGAAAGTCGATCAATGGTCGTTGCGATCTTCGCCAACTGCACAGGCGCCATGAACGGTGCATTCATAACCGCGACACCCAGACGCACACGGGTGGTCCGTGCCGCCGCGAACGAGAGCACCGAGAGTGGATCCAGCACGCTGTGATACGCCGGCGGGAGCCACTGCTGGCCATCCGGGGTCACCGGCGACAACAACCGCTGGAACGTCCAGAGCGAGCCGTATCCGAGTCGTTCAGCGGACTCGGCGATCTCGATGCAGTTCTCCGGGGTCGCCCATGACCCCGAAACAGGTAGAGCGAATCCGATAATCATCCTCGGACCCTACCGAGTCGGCGCAGCGCTCCGCCCAGCCGAACATGCGCCATAGGGTCTCCCCCATGGAACTGCCCGATCAGGAACCGTCGATTCTCGAGATCAGTACCCCCGATACCGAGTGGCGGTTCGATCGGGAGTTCCTCGAATCGAACTGGACCTGCATCTGGGGACGAGGATGCCTCGGCATCCTCGATGAACCAGCAGAACATCTCAACCAGGGCTGCTGCTCGGTGGGCGCCGAGTTCGGCGACGAAGATGAGGCGATGTTCATCAGTGCGATGGCGGCGATGATCGATCCGGAGTTGTTCCAGTTTTCGCAGGAGGCGACGGAAAGCGGCATTTTCAGCGACGACCGCAGGATCAATACCCGCGTCGTCGACGGGGCTTGCATCTTCCTCAACCGCCCGGGATTCGCCGGCGGCGAAGGGTGCGCTCTGCACCTCGCAGCCGTCGAGGCCGAAGAGTCACCACTCGACTGGAAACCATCGGTGTGCTGGCAACTCCCGATCCGGGTCGACTGGGAGCCACTCGTCGATGGCCGGGAACAGGCCACTGTTCGACGCTGGTCAAGATCTGACTGGGGCGATGAAGGGCCGACCATGGCCTGGTGCTGCACCGAGGGCGAACGCGCCTACGTCGGGGATTCACGCGTCGTCGACTCGCTGGCCGGAGAGATCGCCGGCATCACCGGCACAGAGGTGTTCGTCGAACTTCGCCGCCGCTTGGGCGAATGACGCCACATTGCCTCTGAGACGTCACACTCCGAGTCGCAGAAGGCTCAGGCTTTCTCGCAGATCATCAGCGGAATGTCGCGAATCGCTCGCCATCGGTGACCCGGATGAGCGGCGTGCGCCGTTCCTTGCCAGACTTCGCGCCGGTGGTGGTGAGGATGATGACCTCACCACCGTCCCAGAGGAATCCGTCGGCGCCATCGGTGGCGATGTAACGCTCGACATGATCGGCGATGGGTTCCCATGGACTCGGTTCGTAGGTCGACATCTCCCGAGACTACGGCCGGTCCACCGGGGTTCCGGAGATCACTCCTACACTCGGAGACCATGTCGACCATCCTCTCGATCATCACCGCTCTCGTTGTCGGCGGGTCCGGCGTCTACGACTTCAGCGGCCCGCCCACGGTGCTGAAAACCATGCAGGACCTCGGGTACAAACCCGGGTTCGAACGGTCCCTCGGCATCATCAAGCTCGCTGCCTCTGTTGGGCTCCTCCTGAGCCTTCTCGGAGGAATCGTCACGCTGGGCCTGCTCGCATCATTCGGGCTCATCGCATACTTCGCCCTCGCTGTGCGGGCCCACCGCCGCCTCGGGCATGAGACCACTGAGATCATCCCCGCCTACGTGCTACTCGGGCTCAGCGCTCTCACATTCCTCTCACTGCTCTTCAGCTGAGAACGTCTCCCGAACTCCGGGGCAACCGGCACGCGCAACGGCCCGGGACCGAACCCCGTGGGGATCGGCGCCGGGCCGTTGAAGTTCCTCGCCCTGGAGCGGAAGATCAGGCTGACTTGGCCAACTGCGCCGCCGAACGCTCGAGTGCCTGGTTGGCTCCCTCAGGAAGCGAGGTGAGCGGCTGGGCAATCTCCGCGACGGTGGGGCCGTACTTGTCGGCATAGGCCTGAAGCGCAGCGAGATCGAACCCGTAGTGCTTGGCCGCGTTCCCAGCGAGGAGTTGCTGGATCATCTCGGGCTCAAGGTGACCAACAACCTGTCGAAGGTGCTCACGGGTGAAGGGATGAGTTCCCTCCTCATGCGGGTAGTCGCTGCCCCACGCAACTCGATCCCATCCAACGACGCCCTGTGACGCAGCGATGTCGGCCGGGGTGGGCTGACTGACGCCCACGAAGCAGTTCTGATGGAAGTACTCGGTGGCCGAGCGGGGCGGGACGATCTCGCCGTCGAAGCGCATTTCGCCGACCTTGTTCGAACGCATGCCGGCAAGGAGGTTGTCCATCGTGGCCAGAAGGTCGGGGATCCATGCGCAACCGGCCTCGGTGAGCGCAAACTTGAGCTTCGGGAAGCGCTCGAAGACACCGCCGAGGATCAGGTTCACGAGCGGACGCTGCGAGTAGAACGGAATTTCGAGGAAGTGCACGAGCGGCATGGCCGGAGCAGGCTGGTAGGCAGGAGAGCCGGTGCCGCTGTGGGCGTTGACCGGGATATCCATGTCCTCGCAGACAGCCCAGAGACGGTCGTAATCGGGGTGGTAGAGCGGCTTGATCCAATCGGCAGTCGGAGGCACAGCACCGATGAGGATTCCACCACGGAGGCCGTTCTCCTTGCACCAGATGGCATCGGCGATGGCATCGTCGACGTTGTTGATGAAGATCTGGCCGATGCCGGCGCGACGTTCGGGAGCCTGGCTCACATAGTCGACCATCCAACGGTTGTGGGCACGCACACCAGCGAGACGGTGCTCGTACTCCTCCGGCTTCGGGGGCTGGGCAAACAGTACGAAGCTCGGAAAGAACGGCGGGACGGTGTTCGGATAGATGACCTCGGCAACAACGCCGTCGGCGAACTGATCACCGTCGCGACGATCGCTATCCCAGTTACGGATGCGAAGATCCGTGTCCTTCAGGTCCTTGAACGGGTTCTTGTACTTCTCACGCCAGGCGTCGAAATCAGCGACGTACTTCTCCTCGAGAAACTCGCGGTACTGGGCATGACTGCCGCCGGCATGAGTGTCCGCCGAGATGATGATGTAGTGGTCATCGGGTCCGAGCATGGTGTCTCCATGGGTTCTGCGCTGAGCGAGCGCACACTGGTTTCCTGACGTATCGTCAGAAATTCGAGACTACGACACATCGTGGGTCGAAAGAGAAACCCAGCGCGCTATAACCCCTTCGGGCGGTTGACAAATCTGCGCTCCGATGGCGACCAGAACCAGCCGCCTCCCGCTCGTGTGCCCCCATCGACCGGGATGTTGTGCCCCGAAACGAAGCCCGAGAGATCCGAGGCCAGAAAGAGCGCCACTCTGGCTTGGTCCTCGGGCCAACCGAGTCGACCGACCGGTGCCCATGATTCCCAGAGATGCTCGAATCCTGTGGATGTGCCGACGTAATCGACCTGAGCGGTCTGGGTGAGGTCCGGGCCGATCCCATTGACCCGGATCCCATGGCGACCCATACCCACGGCAAGATCCGTGGTGAACGCTGCCGCCGCCGCTTTCATCGCTCCGTAGACGGGATCACCCGGATA
>Ga0209084_1001350_pt1 | contig 20765 bp, 31 predicted proteins | sample C_130820_MF_Meta_FD_187309 | JGI IMG/M metagenome (GOLD analysis project Ga0209084, IMG submission 187309) | Freshwater microbial communities from Lake Croche, Canada to study carbon cycling - C_130820_MF_MetaG (SPAdes) (version 2) | ecosystem: Environmental > Aquatic > Freshwater > Lake...
GATGCACAAGCATATGCAGATGCACAGTCATCAGCATTAACCGTGACAGCCCCAGCAGACTTCGGCGTTCCTAAAGGAACAACCATAACTGCTCCTGTTTATGACCCAACATTTGATGTTGGTACTGGTGATGAAAACTTTGCAGATGTAACACCAAATGATTTAACTGGACTTAATGGTCTAAGCGACCGTGGTTCCCCTGCTGGTGATAATAGTTATACTCCAGGTCAAGATGGTTCTGGCTATCCTGTCACTACTGCTACAACTGATGCGACTCCTTTAACTGCCGACGAAGCAGCAGCCAAGGCTAAGGCTGATGAGTTAGCAGCAAGTCGTATAAGTATCTATGAGTTAATGGCAAAGCAATTTGAAATCTGGGGAGTTACCAAAAGAGACGCACAGGGTAATTATACACCTGAGTCTGCAGCCTTTCTTTCCCAACTTAAAGGTCTAGCAACTACTGGTGTTGGTCAAGATATGATTAGTTTAACACTTCAAGGTAGTGATGCATATAAGAGTCGCTTTGCTGGTAATGCTCAACGTCTTAAGAGTGGACTAGCCGCCCTTTCTCCTGCTGACTATATTGCATCAGAAACAGCACATGACCAGATTCTTAGAGCAGCAGGTATTGATACTAGCGTATATTTGACTAAAGATATGCAGACTGCCCTTATTGGTGGTGATGTGTCACCTACTGAACTTAATGCGCGTGTTGCTTTAGCAGCCAAATCAATTGCTAATGCTGACCCATTCTATACACAGACCCTACAGAATTATTATGGTCTTACATCTGGACAGATGATTGCCCACGTACTTGACCCAACAGCAGCAATGCCTCTACTAGAAAAGCAGGCAATCTCTGCTGGCATCGGCTCAGCAGCATCTAAGCAAGGCTTGGGCATCTCGGCTACTACAGCACAGAATCTTTACGGACAGAATATTACAGAGGCACAAGCCCAACAAGGCTTCCAGAATATCGCTCTCAACATTGCACCTGAACAAGGCATCGCAGCCCGATTTGGTGGAGATGCTGGAGCACAAGGTCAAAACCTTGTAGCCTCAACCTTCGGTCTAGCGGGTGCAGCGTATGCTGAACAGCAAATGCGAGCACTTAATACAAGAGAAACCAATGAGTTCTCTGGCTCCGCTGGAGCCGCCAAGGGAAGCCTCTACAGCGATAGTACTGGCGTTCTCTAACAACTAAGCCTGCCCAATCCACCAGCATTGGCGCTATGTAATAAAGACTGGTAGTAGAAGCCATCAATATACTCCCCTGTATGTTGATGTGGTCTGCGTTCATTCTAAACAAGGGAGTGCCGTAATGGCGAACCAATACGAAGAAGACGATTACGAAGACGATACTAATGATGGAACACCTACGGGTGAAGTTCCAGCAGACCTTCGCAAAGCGCTCAAGCGCCTGCAGAGGGAAAATAAAGAACTGAAAGAGAGTAACGCGACAACTCAATCAGAACTGCGTTCTCGTAGCGTTAAAGACGTACTGGAATCAAAGGGTGTACCTAGCAAAGTTGCTAAGTTTATTCCTAGTGATGTAAGTACACCCGACCAGGTTGCTGCATGGCTAACTGAAAACGCTGACGTTTTCGGTTTCTCTGCTGAAACTGGTTCCTCCGACGAAACCAAATCAGAAAATGCAGGAAACTACCAGCGTATTAATAATGCTACGGAGACTGCAATTAGTCCAACAAAGGATGCTGACTTGCTTGCTAAGTTAAGCAACCCTAATCTCACGAGGAACGAACTCGATTCACTTCGTGGTGAAGGACAGAGTACAGGTCGTCGGAAGTTTTAACCCATTTAACACTAACAACCCTAAGAAGGGGGTGAACACATGGCCAATGCTTACAATAGTACGTCAACGATTGGTACTAATTTAGTACAAACCGCTTATGACCGCTATGTAGAATTTGCGCTTCGTGCTGTGCCTATGGTCCGCGACCTCGCGGATAAGCGTCCAGTACAACAGGCTATGCCTGGCTCAAGTGTTGTCTTTCAGATTTACTCTGATATGGCTCAAGCATCTACTCCACTGTCTGAGACAGTCGACCCAGATGCAGTAGCACTTGGTAACACAACAACCGTTTCTGTTACTCTTAACGAATACGGTAATGCTTCCATGGCTACTCGCAAGTTGGAACTCTTCTCACTATCCGATGTTGACCCAGCAATTGCTGACATCATCGCCTTCAATATGGCAGACTCCCTAGACACAGTTGCTCTCAATGAACTTGTTGGCGGAACCTACGGTATTGCAGAAGTTGGTGGCGCTCTAGTCACTAACCTCGATGGCACAGGCTACACAGGTGGCGTAACTCAAGGTAAGGTTCTGGCAACAGACACTATCAAGAGCCGCGATATCCGTTTCGCAGTTGCCAAGTTGCGCTCTAACAAAGTTGTTCCTCGCCAAGGTGAGTTCTACTATGTTGGTATCCACCCAGAAGTTTCACACGACCTTCGTGCTGAGACTGGTTCAGGCGGATGGCGCGATGACCACAAGTATTCCGAGACAGGTGCTGGCGAATTCTGGCCAGGAACTATCGGAACTTACGAAGGCGCTATGTTCGTAGAGTCTCCACGTATGTTCAACGCTGCTGACGGTGCTACTGGCACTGGCGGTACTTATGCTAACACCTCATACTCAGGTACATTTGGAACAACTTCCTATGTATACGGTACTACAGGTACTCGCGTATTCCGTACGATTATCGCTGGAAAGCAAGCACTGGCTGAAGCCGTTGCTGAAGAGCCACACGTAATCTTCGGACCAGTTGTTGATAAGTTGATGCGTTTCCGTCCAATCGGTTGGTACGGTGTGCTTGGATTCAAGCGCTATCGTGACCCTGCACTGATTCGTCTTGAAACTTCATCTTCTATTCACTTAGCCTAGTCGCTCTGGAGTGGCCCCGCCTTCGGGCGGGGTCTACTCACCCTACTATGATTGGAGACCAATGGCTACGTACATACTAGAACCACCTACGGTAGACGAAGGTCCAGCAGGATTTGGACGCCTCTTCTGGCGCTATAAGATTACACGTGGAGATACACTTCTTATGACTGGCGGAGTTGTTACACGCTCACGCACATACTCAGTGCAAGAAGTTGCTGATGCAGACCATGCCTACCTAGGCGGTCACAAATATGTTCTTTCCCCATTAGAATACACTCAGTTGGTTGCTGCTGGATACAGCGCAAACATAACTGTTGTATAAGGAGAAACTATGATGTTCCAAGATGACCCAGATGAATTAATTAAAATAGCAATTCTTATCAAAGAACAAGGCTTGTTAGATGGCGAAGCCCCTGAATAAATTTAAGATAGCAACTTATGCTATCGCACTCAATGAAGAAAAGCATATTGCGCGTTGGCTAGAGGCTACTAAGAACTCTGACTATCGTGTTGTTATGGATACTGGTTCAACTGATAAAACTGTAGAACTACTAGAAGCAGCAGGAGTTACCGTAGGACACATCAGTGTGATACCTTGGCGCTTTGATACTGCACGAAATGCAGCACTTGCTTTAGTTCCACAAGATGCAGACATATGTGTTATTTTAGATATGGATGAAGTTCCTGAAAAGGACTTCTACCAGAAGGTTCGTATGCAATGGATACCAGGCGCACATCGTGGCTGGATAACTATGGATACCTCAATCAAATGGGAAGCCGATAGACTCCACAGTAGAAATGGCTGGGAGTGGAAGTGGCCCTGCCATGAGGTTGCCCTCTGGACTGGCGAAGGTGAATCAACCTTCTGCGCTACTACGGCTGTTATCAAGCACCTACCTGACAATGACAAGTCACGTGGTCAGTACCTGACCATGCTCCAGGCTGCAGTTGTAGAGATGCCAGAAGACACTCGCATGTGGCTCTATCTTTGCCGAGAATACTACTTCAACAATAACTGGTTGAAGGTCCTTGAGACGGCTGAAAAGGTCCTAATCCTAGATGGCTGGGATATTGAGTTAGCAGCAGCCTGCCGATGGGCAGGAGATGCCGCTAGGAACCTCTCACAGCCCTCTACAGCCTGGTTTGACCGTGGGGCTACACTTGCACCTGAGTCAGGTGAAGCGTGGTACGGAGTGGCTATAGATGCCTACAGAAACAATGACTGGACTAAAAGTTTAGATGCCTCAATTAAGGTCATAGAGTTACCTAGGTCACAACATTATCTTGCTGAACCTAGTGCTTGGGATTGGAAAGCCTTTGACTTGGCTGCAGTCGCCTGCTATAACCTAGGACATCTTGATGAAGCAATTACCTTTGCCAAACGTGCTCTTCGTGGTAAACCTGCGGAACGAGAGCGTATCCAGCGTAACTTGAACTTCATGAAGGGTATCAAAGAGAATGCACGAACACGCGCCAAAAGTAGTTGATTGGGTATTAAATGAAGAACACAACTTTGTTCCAAGCCTTTACGGGTGTACCTTATGCGAGGAAGTATTTACCTCTCTTCCTAAAGACGATGCTGTTTATGTGCCTCACGGGCACAGTGATTACGTTGATGGTTGTTTTGCTTGTAAGGTGGGCACTCTCGAACTAGGTACGGGTGATGCTGGTAGAGCGGACTCACCATCACAAAAGAAGTGGGATAAGGAATTATCTAACTATAGAGATGCACGTGCTCAAGGTGTACAGCCAGAAGGCACATCCAATAAACAGATAGAAGCATCACTTCAAGCAAGTGAGAAGTTGGGTCGTGCATTTAATGCTGAGACAATGGGTGCAGCAGCAACAGTTACCAAGGCCAAAGCAAATCTAATGAATGAACTAGGAGTCTAACATGGCAGCGAATCCAGGTAGATATAACATTAACGTCTATACGGGTACTACTTTCTCCTTAGCACCTGTATGGAAAATTAATGGTACGCCTGTCAATCTAACTGGATATTCTGCTGACATGCAAGTTCGAGCAGCAACTGATACTGCAATTGTAGTTGAACTTTCAACTACTAATGGTAAGGCAGTAATTGCTGAAAGCCTCGGGCAAGTGACATTAACCTTGACTCCTGCGCAAACAACTGCACTTACACCTGGTGCATATATCTATGACTTAAATTTAACTTCTGCTGCTGGAGATGTGACTAAAATCCTTGCAGGTAATTTTGCAGTGATTGCATCGGTGACACAATAATGGCTGTTACAACACAGAGCGTTCAGACCGTTGAAATTCCTATTACAACAAATGTTTATGATGTTGTAACTCAACAATATCTTATTTTAGAACTAGGTACTGTGGGACCGCAAGGTATTCCAGGACCAACAGGCTCCACGGGTATAACAGGACCTACTGGAGCGATGGGAGTGACAGGTGCGACAGGTTCAACGGGAACAACAGGCTCGACTGGTCCGACTGGCAATACTGGTTCAACGGGGTCTACTGGTCCTACGGGTACCACGGGAGCAACGGGACCTACAGGAACGACTGGTACCACGGGTGCGACGGGTCCGACAGGAACGACGGGTAGCACTGGAAGCACAGGTCCAACGGGCAATACGGGAAGTACAGGTGTTACAGGACCTACAGGAAATACAGGCAGTACAGGAGCGACTGGACCGACAGGAGTAACTGGTACAGGAGTTACTGGCGCTACTGGTTCAACTGGAGCAAATTCTACTGTCACGGGACCAACGGGACCAACTGGCACAGGAGCAACTGGTGCTACAGGACCCACAGGTCCTACTGGAACGGGCGTTACTGGACCAACTGGTGCTACCCCTACTCAATATGTTGCTTCTTTTAATGGCGCTACTGGCGCTGTTCAAGGTGTATCAACGGTTAACGGTGCAACTGGAACTATTACAGGCTTGGCTACTACAGCAGCAAGTGTTGCATCAGTTAATGGCGCTACAGGTGCCATTACTGGCATTGCCACAACTGCAGCCAGCGTTGCATCTGTCAATGGTGCAACTGGAGCAATTACTGGTATAGCAACAACTGCAGCAACACTAGCACAATTTGCTTCAACTACATCTGCTCAACTTGCTACTCTTCTTTCAGATGAGACAGGTACAGGTCCAGTAGTTCTATCCAATAGCCCTACCTTGGTTACACCAGCACTTGGTGTGGCAACAGGAACTTCATTTAATAGCATTACCGCATTAAGTTCGACAACACCCTTAGTAAATGGAACTGCAACAATAGGGGTTGGAACAACAACTGCCCGTGGAGACCATATCCATCCAACTGATACATCTAGGGCAGCATTGGCTAGTCCTACTTTTACTGGAACAGTTACGATACCAGCAAGCGCATCTATCAGTTTACCAAAGATTGATAATCCACTTGTAGGTTATACTACAACAGTATCATCTGTTAGTGCTTTAGTTTTGACAGCGACATCTAACCAGCAGCAATATATTACTGGAACTGTAGCACAAACAGTTACTATGCCTGTAGTTACTACATTAACCCAACTTGGTCAGTATTGGGAAATTGTTAATAACTCTACACTGGCAGTAACGGTTAACTCATCAGGTGCTAACTTAATTGTCAGCATCCCTGCTGGTTCTTATGCTTATGTTACTTGTATACTTCTTACTGGTACAACTGCTGCATCATGGAATGCCCAGACTGGAGTTACTCTTACTTCTGCTCAGACGCTAACCAATAAAACACTTACTGCACCTGTTATATCTAGCATTGTTAATACAGGAACCCTTACCCTACCTACTTCAACGGATACTCTTGTTGCCTTAGCAACAACTGATACCCTAGTAAATAAGACCTTAACTACTCCAATAGTAAATAACCCCAAGGTTGCATCTACTTACACCGCTAAGACTGCTGCATATACCTTTGCCTCTGGTGATGAAGGTGGCATGTTTTCCATGAACAATGCAGCAACTCAGCAGTTCAACATACCAGTGGATGCAACATTCAACTTTGCTATCGGCACAGAGATTAACGTTTTCTGGATTACAGGTGCGGGTCAGCCAACAATCGGTGCTACCACCCCAGGAACAACAACAGTTATCTCAACGGGTGCGACAAGTGCTACCCCAAAACTTCGTGTCGCTAACTCGGGTGCAACTGCTAAGAAACTCGCCGCTAACTCTTGGATTGTTTTTGGCGATATTGCTTAATCTATATACAAAGAAAAGAGTACAAAATGGCTAAAGGTAAAGTAGAACTATTCAAGTCCAAGGCCGCAATGGCTAAGCATGAAAAGGCTGAATCACCTAAGAAGGCAATGGCTGAAAAGAAATCAGGCGAAAGAGACATCATCAAGAAAAAGGGGAAATAACTATGTGCGCATCATGCGGTTGCGATAGCAACATGATTGGTAAGACAGGCGACCAACTATCAGGAAAGCCACAAGACCCATATGGTCAGTATGATGGCGTTGGCGGAACTAAGTAACTAAGAATCTATAAGGGAGCGCACAATGGCAATTGGTGACGGATTAACGACAACATATCATCTCAACCGTTTGGCTGGAACCATCGTTGGTGGTGTTCCCCAGTATGACACGCAAGGTGCTGCAATTATTTGGGCAAAGAATGTGACAGGTAAGAAATTCAATGCAGGCATTGATGCTCTTAATGAAATATATTCCTACCGTAATGGTGGCAATAAACTCTTCTTAGATGTACCAGGAGTTCTGAGCATGCTTGCTACTGGGACAATGGGACTTGGCGAAGATGAAGCAGCGCGGAGGATTGTATCTTGACAACTTATGCAGATTTAATCAATGAGACGGCTCTATCCCTTGCGGGATATACCAACCGTCAAGACCAGGCAACCTATCTGATTGCTAGTTTAACTAGCAGTGCCTTAGCCTTTGCGGTGCAAGATGGCACAGTGCTTACACGTGGCTTAGTTGAGATTGATAGCGAACTGTTATGGGTTGACTCCTTTGACAGGGTTACTAACGTCGCTACTGTTGCCCCTTACGGGCGCGGCTTTAGAGATACAGTGGCAGTAAGCCATGCCTCGGGAGCGCGGGTAACCATTGCTCCTTCATTCCCACGCTCTGTTATTGCTCGTAACCTGGACCAGGCAATTGACGCAATCTATCCCGACCTGTTTGGTACATACTATACAACCTTCCCATTTATCGCATCACGGACAACCTATGCGTTGCCACAAGAAGCAATTGATGTGATGGGCATCTCATGGCAATCAATTGGACCATCTAAAGAATGGCTTCCAGTTCGTCACTATCGTGTAGACCGTATGGCTAATCCTCTAATCTGGGGCACAGGTAAGACGCTATCAATCAATGATGGTATTGTTCCAGGACGTACAGTTATGATTACCTATACCAAGAAGCCTACAGTCCTACAATATGAGACAGATGATTTTACTTCATCTGGACTTCCTGATTCAGCACGTGAAGTTATTGTACTTGGTGCAGCATATCGTACTGCAGCCTATCTTGATTTAGGACGTGTACCTACATCTACTGCTGAATCAGATGCTATGGCTACAGGTAACCCTATTGGTTCTGCTGCCAATATATCACGGTATATCTACCAGATGTATCAGCAACGCTTACAGATAGAAGTTCGTCGTCAGCAAGAGCAGTTCCCACCCCGCGTTCATATTACAAGATAGTTAGGATACCCTCATGGCGGTCAATAGATATTACAGTGCTATCGCACAGGATACGACGATTACTAGTACAACCTCAAGTTCAGTAACAAGTATTGCTGTTAGCGCTACTACTGGATTTCCAGCAACCTATCCTTATTGCCTAGCGCTAGACTTTGGTGCTGCCCTTGAGGAACTTGTAGATGTAACCAATGCTGCGGGATTAACCTTGACAGTGACACGTGGAGTTAATGGAACAACTGCTGCAGCACATGCGGTAGGTGCCGTTGTACGCCATGTTATTACAGCCCGTGATATGACTGAAAGCCAGGCACATATCGCTGGTACTACAGGCGTTCACGGAGTTACTGGTGCCGTAGTTGGCACTACAGATACACAGACTTTAACTAACAAATCTATTGACTATACAGCCAACACTATTACTAACTTACCTACGGTAAGTCTTAACCTGACATTTAATGCCCAAACTGGTACTACATACACTCTAGTATCTGGCGATGTTAACAAGTTAGTCACTCTTAATAATGCCGCTGCCGTCACAGTAACTATCCCTAACGGAGTCTTTACTACAGGTCAGCAGATTAACTTGCAGCAACTAGGAGCAGGTCAGGTAACAGTTCAAGGTGATGGAACAACAACCTTTACTGGAACTGGTACCAAACTACGCGCTCAGTACTCAACAGCAACTCTGGTTTGCACGGGAACTAACACCTTCACTCTAATCGGAGACATAGCATGACCCCGATGCTAGGAATTATGGCAAGTCAAATCTCAGGCCATCTCTTTGCGCCTAGCGGTGCCTACGACTCCATTGCTACGGTTGCAGTCGGTGCGGGTGGAAGTTCAACCATCACTTTCAGTTCTATTCCTAGCACTTATACGCACTTGCAGATTAGGGCTACGCCAAAGGTAGCGGCGGCTGTCAATGTGTATTACAAATTCAATAGTGATGCGACAACAACAAATTATGATTATCATTATTTATATGGAGATGGTACGACCCCTAGCACTGGTTGGTCATCAGGAGTCGCAGTGACTGGGTATATCGGATATATCTCACAGACCCAACCCTCGGCAATGGTCATGGATATTTTAGATTATGCAAACACAAATAAATATAAAACAACGAGAACACTTCTAGGTGTGGATGCCAACGGTACTGGTAACATCGAACTTGTCTCGACAAGTTGGATGAGTACCGCAGCAATTACTCAAATTGATATTACTAGCGCCCAAGTCATCGCGCAGTATTCTTCCTTTGCACTTTACGGAGTAAAATAACATGGCTGCTGGAAATACCTACACACCTATCGCAACAACTACCCTCGGCTCTGCTGTTGCCTCCTACACCTTCTCGTCTATTCCTGGAACTTATACGGATTTGGTGTTGGTGATTGCCCTCCCTGGTTCTGGTACTGGCACTCCTTCTTGTTCACTCACCCTGAATGGTGACACTGCAAACAACTATGGGAGAGTGCACCTGCTTGGAAATGGCGCAACTGCAACATCAACGAGTGGGGCAACTCAAGGAGTCGTCTATCTTTCCTACACTGCCTACGCAACAGCAGTGGCAAAAACATGGATATGTTCCCTCAACAACTACTCCAATACGACTACCAAGAAAGCAATTCTCACAAGAGAATCAGATGCAACAAACAATGTTTCTCTTAGCATCAACAGTTGGAACGCCACACCCGCTGCAATTACAACAATTCTTGTGTCGGCAGCAACTTACAACTTTGCAATCGGTTCAACCTTCTCACTCTATGGCATTTTGGCAGCGTAAGACTATGACAACTAAGGCAGGTAACTAATATGGCGGCTAATTATGTTTTACTAGAAAAGATTGTAGTCGGCGCAGCAGGCGCATCCAGCGTTACCTTCTCAAGCATCCCACAGACTGGGTACACTGATTTGGTTGTGAAGGTGAGTGTGCGCTCTAATCGTGTAAATGCTAGCGATGGAATGAACCTACAATTCAATGCTGATACCGCTAACAATTACTCAACACGCAGAATTTATGGGGTGGGTTCTGGAACACCTACCAGCGACTCACTCACTCCTTACGCAAGGATATTTCTCAATGACATTCCTGGCTCAACTGCTACTGCATCTACCTTCTGCAATACAGAGGTTTATGTTCCCAATTATCTGCTTGCCAATCAAAAATCGGTAAGCGCAGACACCACTTTTGAGAATAATACAACTGCCGCTGGATTGGTTCTTCTCGCAGGTATTTGGACTGGAACTGCTGCAATCACTTCCATCAAACTTTATCCAGATGGCGGCACACTCTTTGTCCAATACTCAACCTTCTCCCTTTACGGCGTATCAGCCCTTGGTACTACTCCTACCAAGGCTCCCAAAGCCCTTGGTGGAGATATCATTGAAACTGATGGAACTTACTGGTATCACGCCTTCCTTGCATCTGGAACATTCACTCCTGCAACTACATTAAGTTGCGACTATTTAGTAGTCGCAGGTGGTGGTGGTGGTGGCGGTTCAATGGGTGGCGGAGGTGGTGCTGGTGGATTACTGAATGGAACCTTGGGGGTATCTACTGCTGCTACGGTTACTGTCGGAGCAGGTGGCGGTGGCGGTGCATCCACAGTTATCGGTGTATCAGGTTCTAACTCAGTATTTTCGAGCGTTACGGCAACAGGCGGCGGTGGTGGTGGTGGTTTCTCGGCTGGTCCTGCAAAGGGAGCCGACGGTGGTTCAGGTGGTGGTAGTACCTATACTGCGACTGCGAGTGCAGCATCACCCGCTGGTCAGGGTAATGCTGGTGGTGCTGGCGGATACGATGGCGGCGGAGGAATTGCAGGCGGTGGTGGCGGTGGTGCGGGTGCGGCTGGCACAGCGGGCAACACATTAAACGTTGCAGGTGGTGGCGGTAACGGCGTTAATACATATTCTGCGTGGGCAACTGCAACTGCAACTGGCGCATCAGGATACTACGCAGGTGGTGGTGGAGGTGCATCTAACTCTGGTGGCCCAGGCGGAGGTACTTCTGGTACTGGTGGCTCAGGCGGGGGCGCAGCAGGAAATAAAGCAGGAATTGGAAATGCTGCAACCGTCAATACAGGCGGAGGTGGCGGTGGTGGAGGCAACGGTTCCGCTGGTGGCGCGGGTGCGTCGGGTATTGTTATTGTTCGTTATGCAGTCTAAAACTAAGGAGATAGAAAATGTCAGATAGACCAAAGAAGTTAATCGTAGATTGCGCTACTGGTGCACAGGTTGAGTTTGACTTAACCGATGAAGAAATTGCTCAGATGGCTGTGGATGCGGCTAACGCTGAGGCAGAGCGCGTTGCTAAAGAGGCAGCAGATGCTGCGGCAGCAACGGCTAAAGATGCCCTGCTTGCTAAGTTAGGCATCAGTGCAGATGAGGCTAAGTTACTTCTAGCGTAATTGTAATTGTATAACCACCTGAGCAAGTGGCTAAACTGTTCATAATTTTATGCCACAAACAATCTCATTGAACTTAATATAGGAGGTTACGTTGACTGACTCGTTCTCTCACATAATTGAACGGCCCGTTGTGCCTGCTGGTGTAACAGTAACAGGCGGAACTTCTTTTATTAATCAATCAAACTCTTATGATTGTGCCCTAGGAGGGCTTCCCTTCTTCTTCGGCATCTCTGATAAGTTTCCCTATAAGAGGGAGACTGCTCAGTACCGTAAGCAGCAGATTGACCAACAAAAGGAACCAGGCGAGCAAACACTCACTGGTTGGTGGCTTCGTAGCCAATCCTCATTTCATTATGGTGCTGGTATCCGTTTTCAGGAGCCAGTACAAGGAGAGACTGTACCTTACCGTTTCAATAAAAGCGCTGGTGTAGATGTATTTAACACAGGTCGCGTTGATTTGCTCCCTGATGTAACTCTACTCAAGGCATCAACCTCTACAACAATTGATGTTGAAGGTTTCACTGATGCTGGAACTGATTATGCCCTTATTACTGATGGCACTAGTGTCTTCAGAGTAAATGCTGCTGGTACATCAACAACAGTAACCTGGGGTGGTTCTGGTGCAATTAAAGATATTGCCCATGATGGTATTTATTATTATGTTGCTGACACTGTTGGTATCTTCAAGGGTCCACTATCACTTAGCGGTAGTGGTGCATCTATCTTTACACACCCAACAGTTATGACTGGCACTGTTACCAGCGTCAAGATGAACTGGGTTAAACAACGCCTCATTGCGGGTATCAATAACTACCTTTTTGAAGTGACACCAGTCACATCTTATACAGTAGTTGCTGGCTACCTAGCAAACAATGTAGCAACTTTAACAACCGCAACATCACATAATCTTGGTGTCGGTTCGCAGGTTGTTGTGGCTAGCATTAGCGCAGCATACAATGGCGTCTATCAAGTAACTGCCGTAACTGCAGCAAACCAATTCTCTTATCAGCACACCAATGCTGATGTTGCTTATGCAACAGGCATGACTGGTACGGCTGCACTTAACGTTAACAACAACCTACCTGTCTATGCGCACTCTAACCCTTCTTGGGTTTGGACTGGTGTAGTCGAAGGTCCTAATGCTATTTATGTATCAGGCTGGGCGGGTGATTCTTCTACAGTATTTCGTCTTTCACTTGATATTACAGGCGCAGTACCCCTATTAAGCAAGGCAGTAACAGCAGCAGACCTCCCACGTGGAGAGATTGTGCTGAGTCTTGGCTCCTATGTGGGCAAGTACATGGTTTTTGGCACTAACAAAGGTGTGCGTGTAGGGCAGATTGACACCTCAGGATTTGTATCCTCTGGATATATCACCTACGGTCCACTTACTGTTGTGACATCTGGCTATGACCCTGGAAGTGGTACTACTCTGGCTCCTTCTGGCACTGATGCCAATGTGAACTACATTACATTTAACGACCGCTATGCTTATTGCACAGTGAGTAATTATATCGACAATGGTGATGGTACCTTTTCCTCTGGTCTAGTTAAACTGGATTTAGGTAAAGAAATCTCAACTAATCAGGTAGCCTATGCTACCCATCTGCGTGCTCCTAGTACAAATAGTGCTATGGATGCAGCAGTTTTTGGACATTCCAATAGACTGATGATGGCTATTGCTGGTAAAGGTGTATACATTCAGTCTACGACTGCACTATGTGCATCAGGATATATCCAAACTGGTTACATTCGTATGCTTACCCTTGAAGATAAGCACTTTAAACTTATTAAACCACGTATGCAATTGCCTATCACAGGTAACATTAAGATATCTAGTGTTAGTGCTACAGGCACCGCGATTGATTTATTCACAGTCACACCAGCCTATGATATTACCCAAGATATCACTACTGGTTCCCTCGGACCAGCAGAGTCTATTGCTTTTAGATTTACACTAACTCCCTCTGGTACAACATCAACAACCTTTAATGGTTATCAACTTAAGTCTCTGCCAGCAGTACGCCGTCAAAGGTCTTACTCTGTCCCACTCCTTAACTTCGATTTTGAGGGTGACAGATTCAATATGACTACAGGCTATGAAGGTCGAGCAGTTGAACGCCTACAGGCGCTAGAGGATATTGAAGCGCAAGGTGATGTTATTGTTTATCAGGACTTCACAACTGGTGAAACAATCCAAGGTGTAATTGATTCACTTTCCTTTGTAAGGATGACCCCACCTGAGCGCAGATTCTCTGGCTTTGGTGGCGTTGTCTATGCAATCATCCGCAGTATCTAACTAAAGGAAACCATGACAACAGTATGCTTAGTTAACGAGAGTAATCTATCCACACAGGACATGCAAACATTAGTTAATGCTGTGACCTACCACACTGGTCTTGTTACAAAAGCATGGGGGCTAGCCCCTGTTACTATTACTAGTAACGCTCCCACTGCAACTGACTGGAAAGTATACATTACTGAGCGTGGACGCAAGCAAGGTGCACTAGGATATCACCAGTTAGAAAATGGTGTGCCTGTTGCTTTCTGCTCGCCCAAGGCATCCTACAAAACCTTCGGTGTATACAGCAAGCCTTTCATTATCAAAGGTAAGGTTATTAATGGCGCTCGCTATCGTAGCGGATTAGCCACAGTAATCTGTCATGAAGTTTCAGAGGCTCTCATCGACCCAGCAATCAATGTAATGTCAACAATTGATAGCAAGGGCAGAGCATGGCTCAAAGAAGTAGCAGACCCAGTTGCTGGTTCTTTCCTGCTATTCACAGACCCAACTTCAAAGGTTGATGTCGTCCTACCAGATATCGTTACCCCTGCTTTTTATGATGTCAAAGGCGTAGCACCATACTCGCTTAAGAGTTCGGTCTCTGCTCCGTTCACACTAGGGGTATCGGGATATGCATATTACAGAAATGCGGCAGGCGTATTGACCAAGATTTAATCCACCACTTACACACATAGGGAGAACCGCCTTGAATGTCGATTTAGCAACCATAGTATATTCTTATTTCTTTGTAATTGTTGCCTTACTGGCTGGTCTAGCCATGATAGCCAAGCACACAATTATGAAACATACGGAGGACCTTAAAGATAAGTTAGGCCGTATTGAATATGCTTTATACAATGATGGAAAGACTGGATTGATTAACAAGGTTGAGGAACTATTAACTACTCAACAGGCTATTAAGATTGATGTAGAGGTTATCAAGGCAAAGGCTAAAAACTAATGTCCAAATGGTTTCCCTTAAATGACTCAGCGTTAAATGTTATTAACCTTTGGTTGCAGAGTTTCATTGCTATCACAATAGCAACACACATTCGAGACATACTTGACTCACATGTTCTTGCTGCTTCCTTTCTTGCAGCAGGAATTCCTGTATTACTTCGCTGGTCTAACTCACGCGATTCATTCCCAAAGGATACATAATGACATACCCATTTTTGCAGGCTGTAAATTATACGCCAGGACGTGGTGGCAAAAAGCCACTACAGATTTTCCTTCACACTATGGAAACACCTGAAACCCCTGGACGTGCTAAGCAGGTATGGCAATGGTTTGCTGGTAAGACTGCTCCAAAGGCTAGTGCTCACTTTATGACTGATGCTACCACGGTAGAACAGAGCGTAAGAACCTCAGATACGGCTTGGGCTGTTGACGATTATGCATTGAACCAATCCAGCATCTCAATCGAGATGTCAGGTGTAGCCTCACAGACACCAGCCCAATGGGCTGATGCTTATTCAACAGCAGAGTTAGCCTTGGTAGCCAAGTTAGTTGCTGAACTGTGTAAACAGTTTAATATTCCTATTGTAAAACTCAGTCCTTTAGATGTGGCTGCCAACAAGGCAGGCATTGCTGGTCACTGGGATGTCACACTTGGCAAAAAAATTGCTGGTGGTCATACAGACCCAGGCAAGTACTTCCCTTGGGACAAATTCATTGCCCAGGTTAAAGCCCTATCCTAGGAGACCCATGAAAATCAATAAAGCCCTATTAGAGTCCTATGGTCGCCACCTATCGGTAGCGGTCATTACAGCAATCTTTGCTATTGCCAATGTGACCCATCTCTCACCCTTGAACTTTAGTCTTGGTGAGTGGGTACTGGTTGCTAACTCCTTGTGGCTCTCAGCCCTACCAGTTGTGCGCCGTTATTTCAATAAGCAAGACCCAGCATTTGGGCTTGTTGTTGATGTAGTAGCAACACAGGTAGCAACCGAAGTTACTAAGGTTGCTCCAACAGTCTAACCCTTAACTAACACTTAACCCCCTTCTTTAGCCTTGCGCTAGAGTTGGGGGTTATTTGTCATTTCTGACATAGTACTGGCTAATATTTATATTATATGATATAATATATATTATAGCGAAAGCCCTTAAAGGCTTTCGTATATACATCTAAATGCTTATAAAGACAAGTATAGCAACAACCTAAGTACTTGTCAAATGTTTAAACAATGGACAACCTTAAGGGTTGTCTGCTACACTTACATTTATGACGATAACAATTGAGGGTTACACCCTCCCCGAACACGTATCATACTCAGCAATCAACACGTACCTCCTGTGTGGGTGGCAGTATTACCTAGGCAGGTTGCTCCAACTGGAGGAAGAACCTTCGGTTTGGCTAACAGGTGGGTCGGCTTTCCATTTAGCATGTGAGAATTTCGATAGAGCAACCCTATGAGTGCCCTAGCCCTATGGGCTGAGGCTTGGAAAGTTTGTGTTGGCGACAAGGATTTAACTAACGCCCGTACAGGTGGTCGAGCAACCAAGGCTAGACCCAACAAGGAAGATGTCGCAGTCTGGCATGAACAAGGTCCTGAGTGGGTTAATGATTATATGCAATGGCGACAGAACAATCCCCAATGGAAAATCTGGACAGCCCCAGATGGCAACCCAGGCATAGAGTTGATGCTCAATCCCGTAATAGCGGGCGTCACAGTTAAGATGGCTATTGACCGTGTGTTTGAGGTTGATGGTCAGTTGGTTATTGTTGACCTCAAGACGAGCCAGCAGGAGCCAGCCAGCGCCCTACAACTGGGCTTCTACAAGGTAGGGATAGAACAGACCTTCGGGATAGAGGTCAAGTGGGGAACATACTATATGTCCCGTAAGTCTGGTACAGGAACAATGGTCGACTTGTCCTGGTATACTCTTGAGAAGTTAGAGTACCTAGTGCAAACATTTGACAAAAGCCGTAAGGCTGGTATATTCTTACCTAATGCAGAAAGTTGCAACATGTGTGGTTTTACAAAGATATGTCAATTCACCTCTAGAAAGGCAGACCAGCAATGAGCGAAGAATGGAAACTACAAGTTAGTTATAAGTTACCAACAGGTGACTTGATTAACATCAGGGCTAATACGGCAGATGAATTAAGTGTAAACTTAGAATCTGTTGGTGATTATGCTACACAGATTGCTGCAGTACAGGGGAAGTTAGCAGGTGCGTTTGCCACCCTCCCTTTATCGACATCGAGTTCCACGTCAAGCACAACGCCAACATACTCCTCGCCTCCAACCCAGGCGGGTCCTCCGTCAGGTACGGGACCAACGTGTATCCACGGACCACGGAAGCACAAGTCGGGAGTATCGGCAAAGACGGGTCAACCTTACAGCATGTGGGTATGTCCACTGCCACAGGGTCCAGACCAGTGCCGACCAGCGAACTAGAGCAAGAGAAGTTTCCATTCTAAACTAGAGAGGGGTTACCATGCGTACATTAGTTCGTTCAGTTGGGCGTGGTACGATGGGTGGAGAACCCCTACCTAGTTGCTTTAAGGCTTTTGATAGTAATCAAATTGTAATACGCAGGGCTGAGGTATCATTGTTTGCTGCTGCGCCTGGCGCAGGCAAGTCAATGCTATCTTTGGCTCTAGCACTTAAGAGTAATGTACCAACACTTTATATCTCTGCTGATACAAACGCACACACAATGGCAGTACGCTTAGCGTCTATGATATCTGGCAAGAGTCAAGGTGAAGTAGAAGGAAAGTTGGGTGTCGATATTGGTTGGACAAAGGCAGTCCTTGCAAAGGGCAGTCATATTGTCTGGTCGTTTGAATCAAGCCCGACGCTTGAGGATATTGATGAAGAAGTACAAGCCTTTGAAGAGTTGTGGGGTTGCCCACCTACTCTAATCATTGTGGATAACCTAATGGATGTTGCCACTGATGGTGGCGAAGAGTTTGCATCTATGAGAGCAATCATGAAAGAGTTGAAGTACCTAGCACGACAGACAAATGCAGCAATTGTGGTCTTGCACCACACATCAGAGGGAGTCATGGGTACACCATGCCAGCCTCGCTCTGCTATTCAGGGCAAAGTCAGCCAACTGCCAGCGCTTATCTGTACCCTTGGTACGGTAGGCAATTCTATGGCGGTAGCAGTAGTTAAGAACCGCTATGGCAAGGCAGATGCCAATGGCACAGGAGTACAGGCTTGGTTGGCATGGAACCCAGAGTATTGCTATATCAACGACATACCAGAGAATGCTTAGGAGATACTATGAGTAATAAAAAGACAGCAAAAGTTGTAGACATGGAGGCTTTTCAACAAGCCTTTATTGAGACAGAAATTAAGATGCGTCGCATTCTACGTGAGCGTATCCTTGATAAGGCTAAGGTAGAACCGAGCAATGAGATTCGTCTAGGCTTAAAGATTGCTGCTGATTTAGTAATGACGGCAGAAATCAAATGATGCTTTTACTTTTGGCTATATTTTTTTTCTGCAGGATTTAACATGGTAACCCGTGCAAGTCACAAAGCAAGAGGAGCAACATTTGAAACCGACATCAAAGATTTTGCCAGAGCACAGGGCTATGATGCTGAAAGACTTGCGCGGACAGGAGCAAAGGATGAAGGAGATGTTGTTATTAGAGGAGACTTCTTCGGTAGCATTGGAGTCCTTGAAGCAAAGGCTCCAGGCGGTACGGGAAAAATTGACCTACCTGGGTGGATGAGAGAAGCACAATTAGAAGCACAGCACTATGCAGATGCTAGAGATATGCAGCGTGATACTATCCTCGCAGCGGTGGTGATTAAGGCTAGAGGCAAATCAATCGCAGATGCTTATGTAGTAATGAGGTTGGGAGATATCCTTGTTAAGTGACCTACCTCCCATTGGACCAATTCTTGAGCACTACGGCGGAGTTGTACCCAATAGCACAGGACAGAGAAACATCAAGTGCCCATTCCATCATGATACTCACGCTAGTGCGGGAGTTAACTTTAGAGACAACATCTTCAATTGCTTTACATGTGGCGTAAAAGGTAACAGTTTACAAATTATTGCTAGTAGAGAGGGAGTAAGTATTCGTGAAGCAGCAACTATCGCAGAAGGAATTACTGGGGAAAGCCGTGTTGAACTACACGGGAAGTATTCATCTGGCTCACGACTACCTAGCAAGCAGAGGGATAACCAAGGAAGTAGCGCGAACGGCGCGATTAGGCGTAGTAGAACAGCCTGAGATTGGTCATGAGATGTATGCAGGACGCTTGGCAATACCTTACATAACCAAGACAGGCGTCATGGACTTGCGCTTTAGGGCGCTGAACCCAGCAGTTGAGCCTAAGTATATGGGCATGACTGGTGCTGTTACTAAGATGTACAACGTGTTAGATATAGACAAAGCAACTAATTGGATTGGGGTGTGTGAAGGTGAACTTGATACCATTACTCTTAGTCACTGTGTTGGGATTCCTTGTATTGGGGTACCTGGTGCTAACTCATGGAAGAAACATTACACACGCTTGTTGGCTGACTTTGAACGAATCTATGTCTTCGCTGACGGAGACCAAGCGGGTACTGAATTCGCTCGTGGACTTGCTAAGGAACTCCCAGTTACAATCGTGCAATTGCCAGAAGGCGAAGACGTCAACTCCTGTTACATCCAGTACGGAGCCAACTACCTCAGAGAGAAAGCAGGACTAGACCAATGAGCAAGTCAAAGAAGTGTCCTATCTGTGGTGAGATATTTAACAATGTCTTTGATGCCACAGACCATCTTTTGGTTGAGAATGAAGAAGAGTTTGACCCTTGTATCATTCTGCCTAGCGGTTGGAAGATTCGAGTGGGCACAATACTACGAGAGATACATGCAGTTGCTGAGGATTCAGAGCATGTACGTGACCTATGTGAGCAGGTCTATGGCATCTTATACTTAGCAGAAAATGAACCTGATGAGATAGATAGCCTATTTCAGAATATGGAGCACGGGGGAGAATGATGTCAGACACGTTCGAGCAAGATGTTCACTCAGTATTCCTTGAACTTGAGGCGCTACTACTCAGCAAGCACCATGACTACGGTCCCAGGAACATCTCAGGTGCCCCTGGAGGTCCACACAACGGTCTTAGAGTGCGTCTCTATGACAAGTTAGCCCGTCTTAATAACCTCTTTGATACAGGCTCAGAGCCTAAACATGAGCCAGTTGAAGATGGATACAAAGACATAGCCAACTATGGCATTATTGGATTGCTTGTCCAGAGAGGGCTGTGGCCCAGTGAATAAGCCAACAGTAATCAAGATTAATGGACAGAAGTATAGAGTTAAATATGATTTACCCGTACAAGGTACCGAAGCGGATGCCTTGGGTGAGACAATTCAAGCAACTAGCACTATAAGAATTCAACCACACCTACAAGAAGATAAAATGGCTCGCGTTCTCATGCATGAGATTACTCATGCTGTTATTGATGAGTCAGTTATGAGTGGACGACTTCGTTTTAATGTTGAAGAAGTATGTGACATCGTAGGGTATCAC